>JAAUXY010001801.1_pt1 | contig 25621 bp, 26 predicted proteins | sample 7278121 | NCBI WGS metagenome assembly JAAUXY01 (sample SAMN14350117, study PRJNA611818) | marine sediment metagenome | isolation source: surface marine sediment (1.8m) | place: French Polynesia: Moorea | collected 2018-08 | reverse complement strand
GGTCACGAGCTGGATTTGTTCGTCGCGCGATATTTTCGGCTCCCAGAGTTCGACGTAACCGCCGCCGTGGAACGAACCGAAGTACATGTGGATGCCACCCTTAATTGGCACCCACGTCGCATCGGCGGGGAACAGTCCTGCCATTTGCTGGAACTTCTCGGGAGCCTCACCTGCCAGCGTGGCGCGGTGGATGTGCCAGACCTCGAGGTCGGTGCCCGACAGATCATTGGGTTCCGGTGGATAGGAATCCCAGAAAACCACCCCGTCGAGCGCATCAGCGTTGTTATAAGCGTAGTAGCCCGCCATCGCGCCGCCCATCGAATGCCCAATGATCACCCAATGGTCGATGTCCGGATACGCGGCACGAATATCAGTCGCGGTATCCGGCGCCAGCACTGACAGGTTCAGCGGCATCGACACAGACACGACCGTATAGCCGGCCGCCGCCAGTTCACGCAGCACCGGCGCGTAGCCCCGGATGTCGCAGTTGGCGCCGGGATAAACGATGACGCCTTGACGAGTCGCACCGGCGGCCGGCTGAAAAACCAGCCAGTCGCCTTGGACGATGCTAACGGCAGCGTCCGACTTGAGCGCAGCGAGCGCCTGCTCAGTCGGCCTTGCGGTATTGCTGCTGCTCCAGTACCACAGGCCGGCAAACGCCAGCAGCGGAATCAGGATGACCGCAGCCAGCGAATATTTCCAGACTTTATGCATAGCCAATGATCGTTTGAATCGGCAACCGAAATCAGAAACTCTGGCAGGCGTAGACGACCGGGCCGAGGTAGTCGTACTCAAACTCGCCGCGCAGTTCGTCGTTACCGGCTTCCACATCCACACGCGTGAACCGGGCGCCCGCGCCCGCTCCGATATTATCCGCGAAATTGTACTGCACTAGCCCGGCTACATCGACGATGCTGCCGTCAATGTCGTCGATTTCCAGGGCGAAACCGATCCCGTGACCATCTTCGCCGCGGCGCCCTCCGGCGGCCGGGCGTCGCAGGTCTCATTGAAACTGGGGTCCCAGAAGCACTCCGCGATTAACTCCTGGCGCAGCTTGATATTTAAGCTCACACGGACACGGCCCCAGTCGGTCAGGGACAGGAAGCGGTCACCGTTCAGACGAAATACCTGGTCCGTTCTGGCGGCCAGCAGCAGATCCGGCGTGCCGAGAATCACTATGCAAAGCAGGCTGGAGAGTGCACTCCTGACGGCCATAGCAAAGTTTTTCTTAAAGCTCATGGAAGTGGGTTCCTGACAAATCTGCGTCGACAATTGTGCGGGAATCGGGCACCACGGAGGCCAGAGGCGCTCGAGCGGGAGCCGGCGAGACGGTCCTGGCCGGGACGGTCTATACTGCGACATCTGAATCAGTACGAACGCATGCCCTCATGATCGACCATGAACTAGATGCCGCTGACGGCATCCTGAAAATCACGCCTCAGGCACGATTGAGTACCGCGGATTTTGATGCCCTTAGCAACACGGTCGACGAATACATCGTCGAACATGGTGCATTGACCGGCATTATGATCTGTATCGAGAGCTTTCCCGGTTGGGAGGATTTCGGCGCGTTGATTTCGCACCTTAAGTTCGTTCGTAGCGCGCAGCAGGACGTCAGCCGAGTCGCCGCCGTGACTGACAGCACTGCGCTGTCACTGGTACCGAAAATCGTCGATCACTTCGTCAGCGCGGAAGTCCGCCATTTCGACTTCAGCCAGCAAGACGACGCGCTCACCTGGCTGCGTTCGGAACTGTCCGGCGAGTATCGACGCATCGATCCGGCAGATCAGACCGGCTGACCAGAAATCCGCAATTGATTATTCGACGGCTGGCGCTGTTATCCGCCGGATTGGGGCTGTGTGCCGCGGCCAACGCCCAGCAGGCGCAGTTCTTCCCCGACAATGCCGGGGCCGGTTATGACGCAACAAACGACGAATCGGTGTTCATTTACGGCGGGGCCGTGCGTACCGTTTATGAACTCGGCGGCGAGCGGATCGGCCTCGCGTACCGCGGCGGCGATGGCACGGAGGCCGTGGTACGAGTCTACAGTTTTCCGTTATAGCCAGGCCGCTTAAGACTCTTCGGTCGCCACCGGTGTGTAGCTGAACGCCTGCCCGCCGATGCTGGCTTCATACATCAGCCCACCTTTCGCCAGTACAAAGGTCGCCATGCTGCCATCCCAGCCGCCCACGGCCGAGCCACCTGGCTTCGAATCACTCGCCGAGGCCGACGAACCGGCCGAATTGGCGCGCGCTTGCGCACCGGCGGTCAGCGCCACCGCAGACGCTTCCGCGCCGAACGCAAACTTGCCGGTGGCGAATTCGTCGAAGGCATCCTTGTTCTTGAACAGGATGATTTCCGAGAAAGCCTGGCCGCCCAGCTGAAAGCCGACACTCAACTTGGTCAGCTTGCTGTCAGCAACATGGGCACCACCGCGATAGACCCGGCCTTCGCCATAGGCGCCGCCAATGCCGATACCGCCCTTGCCCACGGTCGGGAACAGGGCATAGCCATAAGACTCTGCCAGCATCGCGGCGACTTCCGGCGTTGCTTTGAAGTCCTCCAGGGCGTTCTTGTAAGCCTCTTCGCTGGCGCCCCAAGCAGCGGCACTGAACACCAACGCAAGAACAACGAAAACCGGATGCTTAGCAGACATGATTTTCCTCACGCGATTGTGTGATTGCACGACAACAAAGCCGCATTTTAACCCGGCCTCAGACCTCGCTCCTACCGAGACTAGCGGGCGCCGCGTACTTACTGCGTCGCCTTCCATTCCCGCGGCGAGACCCCGGTCCAGCGGCGAAACGCCCTGGAGAAATTGCTCTGGTCCGTAAAACCCACGAGAAAGGCAATCTCGGTCAGTGACATATCGCCGGCACGCAGGTGCCCCAAGGCTATGTCGCGCCGCGTCTCGTCTCGCAGTTCCTGAAACGACGTTCCCTCGGACCGCAACTGGCGTTGCAGAGCACTCGTGCTGCGCGCGAGTTTGCTCGCGATGCGGTCCTGCGTCGCGTCGCCCGACGGCAGCATCGCAATCAAGAGTTCGCGTACGCGGCTCGACACGACATCCGGATCCAGTGATTCGAGATAGGCTTCGGCGACCTGATCGTTCACCGCCGCCAGTTCGGCGTTGCGTCCGGGCAGCGACTTCAGCGTCGCTGCACGATCGAAGATCATTTCATCCGCATCCGCGAGGAATACAACCGGCGCCTGGAAAGCTTCGACGTAGTCGCCGGCCCTGCCGAAATCCTCGTGAATGAGCCGCACCTCGACCGGACAGAAATTCTTGTCGATAGACAACCGGCAAAACGTCAATACGCCAGTGAAATACGTATCGATGGCGGCCGGCAATTGCCGATGCCCGGGAATCCGGCTGGCAATGTTCAGGGTCGTATGATCGTCCGTATCGCGGACCTGCAAGTGGTCGCCAGTCGATACAGTCCGGTCGAAACGCGCAAGCCGCTCGAACGCATCGCGCAGGGTATCGCTGGCGAGCCAGGCATAGCCGAGGGCATGCACGCTCGTCGGTCGAACATGTCGTCCGACGGCGAGGCCCAAACACGGATCGCCGGTCCATTCCACCAATTCCGCGGCGGCCCGATCCAGGGCCTTATCCGGATAGCGCGCCCCGGGAATTGCGACACGCGCCAGATCGATGCCGTGTCTCTGCAGCACCGGGCGCGCATCAAGGCCATAGTTCTTGTCCATGGCTTCGAGCCACACGGTGACGGTGCTAGCCAGGCTGGTGGATTCGAATAGCATTGCTTCCCGGCGAGCCGTGATCAACTAGAAGACTTCTTCTTTCGCGAGTTTGACTGGCTCGAGCCCTGCCTGAAACCATGTACCCGGGTCCTTCACACCGGATGACAGCACCTGGTGCGCCTGCGCCCAACTCAGGAACTGGATCCGTGCGAGATCTAGCTCGTTTCAGCAAAACCGCATTCGTATCCGCACGCACAACAGTGATCTTTGTCTTTTTTCTCATCTCTTCTCCCGTGCAGCGGCTCCGCGGCGCACAGTATAGACAATCCACAATCGTCATTCGAAACGCGGCGTGAGCATGATGTATGCTCCGCCGAGTTTTCGGAGTGAGCGCAGCAATGATAGAAGGCCTCTGGACGCGCGACCGGATTAGCCAACGCGGCTGCTTGATGATCGCCTTGGCAATTATCACTGCCTTTTCGTCACCGGTCATCGCCAGCGATGAATCCAGCCTGGAAGAATTCGGCGACTGGGCGCAGATCCTGCTGCCGGTGACCGCGATGGGTGCAACCTGGCTTTACAAAGACGAAGAAGGCTTCTGGATGTACGCGAAGCAGTTCGGTACTGCCGTGGGCGTGTCCACCGCGCTGAAATTCACGGCTTCAAAACTCCGACCGTCCAGTGGCGACCGCACATCCTGGCCTTCAGGCCATACCATGGCAGCATTTTCCGGCGCGTCCTTCCTGCAAACTCGTTATGGCTGGGGTTGGGGCATCCCGGCCTACATCGTTGCGGGCCTGGTCGGTTATTCGCGTATCGACGCCGACAAACACTTCGCCGACGATGTCATCGCCGGCGCGAGTATTTCGTTGTTCAGTAACTGGTTCTGGGTCGAACCGCTGGCGGACAACACAACGATTTCACCGACGGTTGGCGAGGATGGCCTCGGCGTGCAGGTGCAGGTGAAGCCGGGTTCCGGCCTGAAGGCCAAGAGCAATGCGGAACGCCGTTACCCGTATTTGACCTACACCCTGGGATTCGGGCCCGCCTATCTCGACAAGAACCAGGTGGCGGTGCCGGCGAGTAATGGCACCAGATTTGATTTGAACAATTTCCGCGGGCGGGACGATCCCACGACAACTTCGGTGATCCAGCTTGACTGGGGTATCTCACCGCGGCACCTGTGGAGCTTCTCGTTCGGACCATTCGAGGCCCGCGACGACGGCGTCTTCTCTCAGCCAGTGCAATTCAACGGCGTGACCTTCCCGGCCGGCGAAACCATTCAGTCTGCCTACCGACTGTACGAAGCGCGCGCGACCTATCTGTACGAATTGTTGCCGGATAGCCAGTGGACCATCCGGGTCGGCGCCGGTGCGGCGTACCAATGGACCAGCATGGAGTTGCTGGCGTCCGACAACGTGACCTATAGCGAGGCTGACGACGATCGCCTGCTGCCGCTCGCAGTCGGCAGACTAGGCTACAGCTTCAACGAGAACTGGGAAATCGGCGTCGATGCGGCCGGGATTTCCCTCTCGGACGCCGAACAGTTCGACGTAATCGTCTATGGCACGTGGCAGATGAATTACCACTGGGCGTTGAGCGTTGGCTACGAGTATTATGCGCGCCAGGCCGACAACGACACGTTCTTCAACGATCTGCGCTACGACATTCCCTATATCGCCTTGTCGTATACCTTCTGACCCGCGGCCGCTCAGAACGGGCGGTCAAGCTGGAAGGAGAAGTCGCTGAATTCGTAGCGATTGCAGATCTGCGATGTGTCAACGCGGCGGAGTATGCACAGCCGGGCGCTATTTGCGGTCCGCTAGGCGGCTGCGCTACTTTCCGGCTTCCGACATCGAGGACACAAGTATGAGCTTGGCGAAGAATTTCATTTTGACCGCAGCGATCCTGGGCTTCGTTATCGGCTGCGCGACCGCGCAACCCAAGATCGACGAGAGCGCCAACGCCGAAGAGACCTTCGACGGCCTGCTGCCGGTCAAAAACTCGCGCTTTCAGCGGGCCTGGATCGACCCCACGATAGACCTGTCCGGCTACACGAAGATCATGCCGGGCGGCGCCTCCTTCGAATTCCGGGCGGCTCGGAAAATGTCTGCATCGCAGGCGCGCCGGTCCAGCGCCAGCAACTTCTATATCAGCGAAAAAGACCAGGAAAAGCTGAAACAGGTGGTCGACGAAATCTTCAACGAAGAATTACAGAAGAGTCAGTACTTCACGATGACTGACCGACCCGGCCCGGATGTACTGATCATCGAGGGCGCGTTGCTGGATATCGTCTCGAACGTACCGCCAGACATCGTCGGTCGCGGCGAGATCTATCTCGACCGCGTCGGTGAAGCGACGCTCGTATTACAGCTGATCGATTCCATGAGCGGCGAAGTGCTCGCACGCGCAGCCGAACGCCGCGCGGCGCAACCGGCCGGCCGGATGGGCATTCAGAGCAGCCCGGTCACGACCTGGAACGAAGTCCGCAGGCTGGCGCGGCGCTGGGCGGTTAAGCTGCGCGACGGTCTCGACGACTTCAAGGCACAGACCGGCTAACCCGCATCCGCGGCAATCCCGTCGAAATCGTCCGCGAAGCGGTTCAACCGGCGGCTGAGCCGCGCCGCCTGCTTGTCCTCCAGGCCGTTGAAGAGCTCCGCGTACAGCTCCATCATCAGCCAGCGGTTCTCTTCGACCCGCTCACGATAGTCGGGACTGTCCATCCAGTTCGGGTCCAGGCTCATTGCCAACAGCCGCTCCGCGTATTGTTCCTGGGGCGGTGATTCCAGCAACAGCTCCCGGAACTCCAGTTGCCATGCGCGGCGGCCTTTGAGCCATTCCTCGGAGTTGTCGTGCAGTCGGCTCACATAGTCGCGAATCAGTACTTTCTGCTCGTCGTTCAGGCGACCGGTAAAGCGCTGGGTATTCTTGATAATGGCTTTTTCCCGACGCTTAAGGCGTTTCTCCAGCGTGTCGCCGGAGTATTCCTCGCGGAACTCCTCGTTCTCGTCATCGAGGTTCGCGATCAGAATTTCAACCTGTTCCGGTGACAAGTCGGACAGGAACGCGGCCGCATCGGGAACCACGTGACGCAAAAAGTCATCCCACAGACCGACCATGTCCTGGAAATGCACATCGAATTGTTGCGACGTGACCTCGCGAGTCGCGATGTCGCGATCCGCCGCGCGCAACAGCTCCGCGAATTGCGGTAGCTTCTCCACGCGCACCCATTCGAGGTTGCGTTCCACGCTCTCGCGCAGCCTTTCCTCCTGTTCCTTGTCCAGCGAGAAATAGCTGTTAATGCGCCAGGTAATGAACCAGTCGAGCTGGTTGTACAGGAACCTGGTCGTACAGCCGGTAACGACCAGCAACAGCGCAACCAGCAGCAGAGCGCGGGCGATTCGCGGCCACACGCGGGCGCTAGTTGCTCTCAGCTGCTTGACCAACACGGCGTCCATGATCTGATGCTAACAGTCGAACGGGTGCGAGATGATGATGTTTTCGTCGCGATCGGGCCCGGTCGATACCATCGCGACGGGCAGAGCGAGAATCTCCTCAATGCGCTCGAGGTAGGTCCGGGCGGCCGCCGGCAATTGCTCCAGGCTCGTCATACCGACAGTAGACTCCTGCCAACCCGCCAAAGTTTCATACACCGGCTCGACGTCGGCATAGCGATCGACCATCAGCGGTGGCGCGTCCAGCATATCGCCTTCGAGCCTGTAGCCCGTGCAGAGCTTGATCGTATCCAGCCCGTCCAGCACGTCGAGCTTGGTAATGCACAGGCCGCTGAGACTGTTGTTCAGAATTGCCCGGCGCAGGGCCACGGCGTCGAACCACCCGCAACGGCGCGGGCGGCCGGTGGTCGCACCAAACTCGGCACCGACCCTGCCGAGATGCTCACCCATGTCGTCGAACAACTCGGTTGGAAATGGTCCTGACCCGACCCGCGTCGTATAGGCCTTCACGATACCCAGGATGTAATCAAACGACAGCGGCCCGATGCCGGTGCCGGTTGCTACCGCGCCGGCCGTGGTATTGGACGACGTCACGAATGGATAGGTGCCGTGGTCGACGTCCAGCAACGTGCCCTGGGCACCTTCGAACAGCAGGTCCGCACCGGCGGCCTGCAAGCGTCCGAGATAGCCGGCGGTGTCGACGACCAGCGGCTTGATGCGGTCCGCCATGCCCAGCCACTCGGCCAGCACGCCATCCGCGTCGACAGGTTCGGCCTCGTAATAGTGCTCCAGCATGAAATTATGCAGCTGCATGGCCGCCCGCAGGCGTTCACCGAAGGTGTCGGGGTCGAACAGATCGGAAATGCGCAAGGACCGGCGCGCAGCCTTGTCCTCATAGGCCGGTCCGATACCGCGTCCGGTCGTGCCGATCGCCTGCTGACCCCGAGCGGCTTCGCGGGCATGATCCAGCGCAATGTGAGTTGGCAGAATCAGCGGACAGGCGGCGCTGACGCGCAGGCGCTCGCCCACTTCGACACCGCGTGCCTCAAGCGCATCGATTTCCTCCAGCAACGATGGCAGGTGTATCACCACGCCGTTGCCGATCACGTTCGCGACGCCGTCCCGGAGAATTCCGGACGGAATGAGATGCAGAATGGTCTTCTCGCCGTCGATCAACAGGGTATGACCGGCGTTATGGCCGCCCTGGAAGCGGATGACCGCGGACGCCCGATCGGTCAGCAGATCGACGATCTTACCTTTGCCTTCGTCACCCCATTGCGTGCCGACGACGATGACATTCTTGCCCATCGAATGCGTCCCTGCCCGGCTAACCGCCGCGCACGAAGATCAGCAGCAGGAGTCCCGCCGCCATTGAACCAAAGCCGAATAACCGCAACTGATTATCGGGTAGCTGGGCGATCAACGCGAGGCTCTGTCGCCAGCTGGCCGGACTCAGAAACGGCAAAATGCCTTCGATCACCAGGTACAACGCAAACGCAGCCAGCAGGTCTGTCCAGTTCATCGTTCGATCACCACCGCCCGGGGCCCAGGCGGATCAGGACTTACCGGTCCGGCCGCGCGTCTTTCAAGTAACGCAGGAAATCGTTGTCGGAATCCAGTACCAGCAAATCCTGCCCTTGTCCGAGCGATGAGCGGTAAGCCTGAATACTCCGGTAGAACGAGTAGAACTCCCGATCCTTGTCATAAGCGTCAGCGTAAATCGCCGCCGCCCGCGCGTCGCCTTCACCGCGAATCTTTTCGGCATCCCGGTAGGCTTCGGCCAGAATGACCGTGCGCTCGCGATCCGCTTCGGCGCGAATGAGTTCTGCATTCTCCGCACCCTCGGCACGCAGCTCCGAGGCTACGCGTGCGCGCTCCTGACGCATGCGGTTATAGACTGATTCACTGACTTCGTCGGAGAATTCGATCCGTTTAACCCGCACGTCGATCACGTCCATGCCGAAGCGGGCCGCATCGCGTCGGGCTTGCGCGAGCATCCCGTCCATCAGCTCACGGCGCTCGGCTGACACGACTTCCGGTACGGTCCGCTTCGCAAATTCCGCGCGGATACCATCCTTGACGATTTCGAGCAGACGCTGGGCTGCGATGACTTCCTCGCCTCCAGTGGCCCGATAGTATTCGGCCACGTCGATGATCTTCCACTTCACGAAGAAGTCAACGAACAGGTTTTTCTTTTCGAAGGTCAGGAACAATTCCTGCGGGTTGTTGATCGTCAAGACGCGATTCGGGTAGAAGCTCACGTTGTTGACGATCGGCACCTTCACGTGGATGCCCGGCTCGATCTCTGAATCGACGATTTCGCCGAAGGTGAACTTGATCGCGTGTTCGCGTTCATCCACGACGTACAGCGACATGCTGCCCACGACCAGCGCGACCGCCACCAGGAAAACGATTAGTCTGCCCTTTGCCATTATCTTTGACCCCGGATTCGCAGGTTCTCACGCTGGGTGCGCAGGCTGCCCTGCGTCTGGTTGGCACCGGACCCGGACATCACGCTGCGTCCCGACGATCCTGAGCCGGAACCGGCCGGCAGCCGGTCCTGAATCAGCTTGTCCACCGGGAGGTACAGGAGATTGCCGCTACCCGCGGCATCCAGCAATACCTTGGTGGAATTGCCGTACACATCCTCGATGGCCTCGATGTACAAGCGTTCCCGCGTTACTTCGGGCGCCTGGGTGTACTCGGTCAGCAGCTGCGAAAAGCGCGACGCTTCACCCTCGGCGTCGGCGATGACGCGTTGCTTGTACGCGTCAGCGTCCTGCAGGCGACGCTGCGCTTCACCGCGGGCCTTTGGCACGATGTCGTTCGCATAGCTCTGTGCCTCGAATGCCAGGCGCTCACGGTCTTCGCGCGCTTTGATCGCATCCTGCACCGCGGCTTCGACCTGGCTTGGGAAATTGGTGTCCTGCAGGTTCACCTTGGTCACGATGATGCCGGCACCATAGTCATCCAGGGCTTCCTGAATCAGCTCCTGGGTCTGCAGTGCGATTTCCGCGCGGCCCTCCAGCAACACGAAATCGGCCTGATTTTTGCCAACGACTTCGCGAATGGCGCTCTCGCTAGCATCGCGCAGCGTGCCTTCAGCATCTCGCACATTGAACAGGTACGCGACCGGGTCGGCGCGCTGGAACTGCACCACCATGTCGACCACGACGATGTTCTCGTCCGCGGTCAGCATTTTGGTCTGCTGACTGAACGGCGTGATCTGGGTCACGTTGACTCTCTCAACGCTCTCGACGGGCCACGGAATATGCCAGCGAAGGCCCGGCTGAGTGGTTGCCTGATAGGCACCGAAGCGCAGCACGACGCCGCGCTCGGCATCGTTCACGCGGTACAACCCGGTTGCCCCCCAACCAATGAGGACCAGTGCGATCAGCCCGGCAATCATCGCGCCACTGGCGCCACTGTCGCCGCTGCCGCGGCCACCACCACCGCCACCGCCCAGCAGCGAGCTGAAGCGCTTCTGCCAGTCGCGCACAATTTGATCGAGATCCGGCGGCCCTTCATTGCGACCACCGCGATCCCACGGGTTTTTACCGTTGCCACCCTCGTTCCAGGCCATAACCGGTTCCGAATTCCAAGTAATTAGTTAAGCGACACCGACTGCCCATCAGCGGTCAGGTCGAGAAAAGCCAGATTTTCATGCCGCCTGAGCTGGTCATAGCCACGGCGGTCCAGTTCAATATCGAGTTCCCAGCCACCGTTGTTCAGCACGCGCTCGTTCAACACCTGGGCTTGGTCATACAGCAGCGATCGCAGCCGGGCCTGATCCACATCGAGGCGCACCGTACCGCGAACGACTTCCTGATGGAGATATTCGCTGATAACGCCCAACAAGGATTCAATGCCTTCACCCGTCGCGGCCGACAGCCACACACGGCTCGGCATCCCAGTCTCCGCTCTTTCCACCCGCGGCGACTCATTAATTATATCAGTCTTGTTAAATACCTGGACCACAGGCAGGTGCTCGGCCCCGATCTGCTGCAAAACCGCGTCGACGTCATCCATGCGCTCGGTCCGCGCCGGATCACTGCTGTCGACAACATGCAGCAATAATCGGGCTTCACGGGTTTCCTCCAGCGTCGAATGAAACGCCGCCACCAGTTCATGCGGCAGGTCGCGCACGAAACCGACAGTGTCGGCCAACACACACACCAGACCATCCGGCAGTTCGAGTCGCCGCAGCGTCGGATCCAGCGTCGCGAACAGTTGGTCGGCGACCAGCACGCCTGCATCGGTCAGGTGATTGAACAGCGTCGACTTGCCGGCGTTGGTGTAGCCGACGAGCGACACCGTCGGCAGGTCGCGTTTACGACGCTGCTGCCGGCTGAGTTCGCGTCGCGTGACCAGCCGGTCCAGCTTTGCCTGCAGCTGCTTCAGGCGCTGCCCCAGCATGCGTCGGTCACTTTCCAGCTGCGTTTCGCCGGGGCCGCGCAGGCCGATGCCGCCCTTCTGGCGCTCCAGGTGGGTCCAGCCACGCACCAACCGGGTGGACAAGTGCTTCAGCTGTGCCAGTTCGACCTGGAGCTTGCCCTCGTGGGTGCGTGCGCGCAGCGCGAAGATATCCAGGATCAGCCCGGTCCGATCGACGACCCGGGCCTGTAACGCCCGCTCCAGGTTGCGCTCCTGTGCCGGCGACAGCTCATGATCGACCAGTACGAGGCTGGCGTCGCTGGTGCGCACCAGCCCCTCGAGCTCCTCGAGCTTGCCCTTGCCAACCAGGTGGCGTGGATTCAGGCTGCGAAGTCTTGCCGTCAGCGTGCCGACAACATCGGCGCCGGCCGCGTGCACCAGCGATTCAAATTCCGCCTGCGCGTCCGGATCCAGCGCGTGCTCAACGGTGACGTGGACGATGATCGCGCGTTCACCGCGCTCTGGTCTTTCAAACAATCAGGAGCTCCGCCTTAACGGCTGCAATCCTTGCTCACGAAACCCCATACGCGTACAAGAATTCCTAATCGTCGCCGCCCTCGTCTCCCGATGGGAGACGAACATTGCGAGACGGGACTACAGTCGAGATCGCGTGCTTGTAGACCATTTGATTTACGCTGTTCTTCAGCAACACGACAAACTGGTCAAATGAATCGACCGTGCCCTGTAACTTGATTCCGTTGACCAGGTAAATAGATACAGGAACCTTCTCCTTGCGCAGCATGTTCAGAAACGGATCCTGCAGCACTTGCCCCTTGGCCATGTTCGACTCCTGACGTCTTTATTGTCGGTTTATTTTCGAGACCGGATGTCGCCGGTACGCACCGCGGGCCCCACACCCAGCGTTTTCGCGCATTCTAACGGTTCGGCACCGATTATGCACCAGCCCCCAAAACCGCCGACACCGCGTCGGCCTGGGCCTGCACCGTAATGCCGGGGCCACATTCGAGCGGCGTAAAGGCCGGTTCAGACCGCAGCCACGTCATCTGTCGCTTCGCGTAGCGACGGGTGGCCGTCACCGCGCGCTGCACCGCTTCGTCGAGGTCAAAGTCACCGCGCAAATGTTGCCAGATCTGCCGATAGCCGACTGCGCGAATCGCTGGCAGGTCATCGCGCATGTTGGCCAGGCCTTGCAGTCGTCGCACTTCGTCGACGAATCCCGCCGCAACCATGGCGTCGAAACGCGCCGCAATACGCTCATGCAGCCAGCGCCGGTCCGTTGGCATCAGTGCAAACGACAGAAATTGACAAGCCGGGCGCCGGGCCGGGCCAGTCTGCAACGTGGAAATCGGTTGTCCCGTCAGTCGATAGACTTCCAGCGCACGCTGAATGCGCTGCCGGTCACGCGGACCGATTCGCGCCGCGGCGGCTGAATCGACCCGCTGCAGTTCTGCATGGAGGGCTGCCCATCCATGGGTTGCCGCCTCGGCGTCGATTCGTTCGCGCAATTGCGGATCGGCACGAGGTAGCGCATCGAGGCCCTGCTGCAGGGCTCGAAAATAGAGCAGCGTGCCGCCGACGAACAGTGGTAACTTGCCGGCGGCAATGAGCCGCGGTATCAACTCGTGCGCGTCGTCGCAGAAGTCGCCCGCCGAATACCGCTCCCAGGGATCCCGAATATCGATCAAGTGATGCGGCACGCGGCGACGGATCGCGGCATCCGGTTTGGCCGTGCCGATGTCCATTTGTGTATACACCTGCGCCGAATCAACGCTGATTATTTCGACGGGGTAGCGATCGGCGAGCGCCAGCGCCAGCGCGGTCTTGCCCGATGCTGTCGGGCCGGCGATGCAGACGGCGGTTGACCGGCCGGAGGCGTCCTTAAGCGTCATCGGACCGGCCTTAACGGCCGCGCGCGAACAGGCGATCGAGTTCCGCGATTGTCAGCACCGTCCAGGTCGGACGCCCATGGTTGCATTGATCACTCCGCTCGGTCCGCTCCATGTCCCGCAGCAGCGCATTCATTTCGTCGATCGTCAGGCGTCGGTTCGCTCGCACCGATCCATGACAGGCCATGCCGGCCAGGACGTCATCCAGCTGTTGCTCGAGGCGCTCCGCACCGCCGGCCAGCCGCAAATCCCCGATCAGGTCTCGGAGCAACGCGTCCGGATCACCGCCACGTAACAGGGCCGGTGTTTCGCGAATGATCAATCGGTCGGGGCCACCGCGATCGACGACCAGGCCGAGTCTTTCCAGTTGGAGGCGGTGCTGTTCCGCGAGATCCGCTTCGGACTCACTGACCGCGACCGTTAACGGAACCAGCAGGGGTTGTCGCTGAATCCCGCCCCGCGCCTGCGCCGCTTTGAGCTGTTCGTAGGTCACGCGTTCATGTGCGGCATGCGCATCGACGATGACCAGTCCGTCACGATTCTGCGCCAGGATGAAGGCGCCGTGCAGATGGGCCAATGCATAACCGAGCGGCGGTATGTCCTGCTCGGATTCAGCGACCGGCGCCAGGTCCTGGTAGGTCGACAGGGTTTCGCGCACGACAGCGGAACTCAATCCCAGCCCGGGCTGCAACGCCTGTGGTCGATACGCGGCAGAACCGGGCGCGCCAGCGGCTGTTCCGGAGGTGGCAGCGCCAGCGTGCGTGTCAGCCAAGGCCGCCTCCACGCTGCGGCGGACGAAATCGTGCACGCCGCGACTATCGCGAAAACGCACTTCCTGCTTGGACGGATGTGCATTGACGTCGACGGTCAGTGGATCCAACTCGAGGTACAACACGTACGCCGGATGGCGCCCGTGGAACAGCACGTCCGTGTAGGCGCTGCGCACCGCGTGGCCGACCAGCTTGTCGCGAATCGCGCGACCGTTCAGCACAAAGTGCTGCAGATCAGGCTGGCTGCGGGAGAAGGTCGGCCGCGCCAGCCAGCCCCACAAACGCATGCCGTCGGCCGCACGATCGATGTAGAGCGCATGCTCAACGAATGCGTCGCCCAGCAGGCGCGCCAGGCGCGCCTCCCACTGCTCGCGGCTGTCCGCTGCCGGCAGATCCAGAATCGGGCGCTGGTTGTGCGTCAAGCGCAGCGCCGTGGAAAAGCGCGTGAGGGCCAGCCGCTCCACCATCCGACGCACGTGACCGAACTCCGTGCGTTCCGTCTTCATGAAGCGACGGCGGGCGGGCGTATTGAAGAACAGGTCCCGCACTTCAACCGCGGTCCCGGGATTCTGGGGCGCCGGCACTGGCGTATTGACCGCCCCGTTTTCCGCTTCCACGGCCCAGCCCGAGTCGCTGTCGGCGCGTCGTGATACGAGGCGCAAACGCGCCACCGACGCGATGCTGGGCAGCGCCTCACCGCGGAAGCCCAGCGATGCAATGCAATTCAAATCATCGAGACTGGCAATTTTGCTGGTTGCGTGCCGCGCCAGCGCCAGCTCCAGCTCATCGGGCGGAATCCCGACGCCGTTGTCGCGCACCCGGCAGAGTTTCAGCCCGCCTTGCTCGAGGTCCAGTTCAATCCGGGTCGCGCCGGCATCGAGACTGTTTTCCAGCAGTTCTTTGACCACAGACGCGGGTCGTTCGACCACCTCGCCGGCAGCAATCTGGTTGACGAGTTGCGGCGGAAGTTCGCGGATCGGCATGCGGCGATTCTTTCAGAACCGCGGACACGGACGCAATGCCGCTCGGCGGAAGTTGGCGTCCCTAGATGCCCTGCGTGCTGGGGATGCGCAGCACCTGGCCGACCCGGATGCGGTCACTGCGCAGATTGTTAGCCGAACGGATATTGCGCACGCTGACGTTGTAGCGATCGGCGATGCCGCTCAGCGTATCGCCGCGTCGAATCACATGTTCGCGGTCACGCGGCGGCGGCCCATTGGCGGCCAGTTTCGCGATCACCGTACCGGGCGGGGGATTCGCATAGAAATAGTCGCGGATCCCAGCCACGATCGCCTCGGCCAGGCGCTGCTGGTAGCGCGTGGATTTCAGGTTCTTCTCGTCTTCCGGATTTGAGATGAACGCGGTCTCCACGAGGATCGACGGTACATCCGGCGACTTCAGCACGAGGAACGGCGCCTGCTGCACTTTGCGTTTGCGCAGCCGCGCGAACTCGCCGATCTCCTCGAGGATCTCATTACCCACGTCAATGCTGGCACTCAGCGACGCATTCTGCGACAGATCCATGAGCACCGATGCGAGCGTCGGATCCTTTTCGTCGAGGTCGACGCCGCCGATCAGCACCGCAGCGTTTTCCCGTTCGGCAAGGCGCCGCGATGCCTCGTCGCTGGCGCCCTTCTCGGACAGCACGTAGACCGTTGCACCCCGCACCTTGCGGTCCCGGAACGCATCGGCATGAATCGAGATAAACAGGTCGGCCCGCGCGCGCCGCGCCCTCTCCATGCGTTCCCGCAGCGGCACGAAGGCGTCGTTATCACGCGTGAGTACCGCGCTCATGCCGCGTTCGATTTCGATGGCATCGGCGAGGCGCCGACTGATCTGCAGCGTGATGTCTTTCTCACGCGCGCCGCGCGCGCCGCGCGCGCCGGGATCCTTGCCACCATGACCAGCATCCACGGCAACCACGAGGTCGCGCGCAATCGCCGTCACCGCGGGCGCGGTCTTCACCGGGGCCTTGGCCGCGGGCGACTCCAGGTCGACGACCAGCCGGTCGCCATAGCGACCATCGGGAGCCAGCACAAAACTGCGCGGGCGCATGGGTTGCTGCAGATCGAGTACCACGCGCAGCGAGCCGTCTTCCCGGTTGGCGCCGCGCACGCGTTGCACGATGCCCGTTCCTTTCGGGAGAGGCAGCGCCTGCGCCGCGAATTTTGCCGGCCGGATATCAATCACGACCCGCTCGGGATTCGACAGCGTGAAGACTTTGTGCTCGACGGCGCGACTGAGGTCCATGGCCAATCGGGTACGACCGTCCTGGGCCCCCAGCCTCACCTGCATGACACGCGCCGAATCGGCCAGCGCCAGTCCGGTCAAGCCTAAGGCCGCAATTCCCAGCATTACGCGGATACCGCGCATGTCCCGCTGCTCCGTGTCTGCTCCCCCGAGCAACTTCATGGGCATGCAGAGCCCTGAAGTTTTTTCCTGATCAAAATTATATAGATAGAGTGGGTTCCTACAAGTCTTTTTTAGAATTCGGTCAAAACAGCCGTCCCGGTGGCAGTCTGGGCCGTCAGCCGCGCCTCGCGCCTGGCCCCGGCCAGCGCCAGATTGATCACCAGGTCGGCGGGCGGGACGTGGCCCTTCGCCTGCTCCGGCCACTCGATCAGCAGCAACACGCGGTCGCCAGGCAGTTCGATCAGACCCAGCTGGTCTGCCTCAGACGGTTCCTGAAGTCTATAGAGATCAATGTGATATACGTGGAATGCAGACAGCTCGTAAGGTTCGACGAGCGTGTAGGTCGGGCTGGGCACCCGCCCCGTGTGACCCAGCCCCCGCAGCAAGCCCCGAACCAGCGTCGTCTTGCCGGCGCCCAGTTCACCCTGCAGCCAGACACACGCGCCGGTGCTTGCGGCGCGCGCCAGTCTAGCGGCCAGCTTGCCGCCGCAAGCCTCGGTTGCCGATGCATCGGCAAGCAGCCGCGTCAGGGATTCAGGCACTGCCGGATTTCAGCCAGCAGATCGGATGCCAGCAAGCCGCGTTGCCCCGCCGCTGCGGCCCGATCGCCGGCAGCCGCATGCACGTATGCAGCCGCCGCGGCCACATCCAATGCGAGGCCCGGGTGCTGCGCAAGAAGGCCGGCGGTCAGGCCCGTCAGGACATCCCCCATGCCGGCGGTCGCCATGCCGGGGTTGCCCCTGTCGATGAGTTGCGGCAGTCGACCCGCCGCGCCAACCAGTGTGCCGCGGCCTTTGAGCAGCACGGTACCGCCGTAGCGCTCGACCAACGCATGCAGCGCGCCAAGGCGATCGTTCTGCACATCCACGGTCGTCGAATCCAGCAATCTTGCGGCCTCGCCCGGGTGCGGCGTCAAAATCCAGTCATCACGCCGCGTCGGCGCCGCCGCCAACAGGTTGAGTGCATCAGCATCCAGGATCTTGGGCTGGTCCGCACCGAGTGCGGTGGCATAGAGTTCTTGCGCCCAGGCATCGGTGCCCAGTCCCGGGCCGAGCGCGATTACGGTCGCGCGCGCGAGCTGGCCGTGCAGCTCCGACGCCGCGCTGATCCCACGACACATCAGTTCCGGACGCGAGCTCACTGTTGCAGCGACATGCTCTGACCGTGTGCCGATGCTGACCAGGCCGGCGCCCGCGCGCAGGGCGGCTTCGCCGGCCAGTCGCACTGCCCCACCCATGCCGTGATTACCTCCAATCACCAGCACGTGACCGAATCGGCCCTTGTGAGCGGTCGCCGGCCGCGGCGCGACCAGCGGCGCAAGGTCGGCGGCGGTGTAGACCGAGAACCCCGGCTCGAGCACCGGCAACCCATCCCGCGGAATCGCCAGGTCGGCAAACACGAGCTCGCCGGTATGGTCAGGGCCCGATCCAAGGTATAGGCCCTGCTTCAGTCCGACGAATGTCACGGTCAGATCCGCGCGCAGCGCGGCGCCCATGACCTCCCCGGTTACGCCGTGCAGCCCGCTGGGAATGTCGACCGCAACGACAGGCCGGCCGCTGGCCGAAACGGCGTGCACGACGTCCAGGTACTTGCCGGCCAGGGGTCGATCCAGGCCGGTCCCCAGCAACGCATCGATGACCAGGTCCACGCGCTCGAGTTCGCCGGGGCCGAAATCGACCAATTGGCCGCCAGCCTGCTGAAAATCGCTCCACGCCTGGGCCGCGTCTCCACGAAGCTGGTCCGGGTCCGATACCGCGACGACCCGTGTGTCCAGGCCGGCGTCGGCGGCGATGCGAGCGATCACGTAGCCGTCACCAGCGTTGTTGCCGGCGCCGCACAGAATTAGCCAGTGGCGCGCATGAGGAAAGCGCTCGTGGGCCGCCTGAGTCACAGCGGCGCCCGCGCGACTCATCAAGGTATAGCCCGGAATGCCAAGCTCTTCGATGGCGACGCGATCCATTTCCCGCACCTGGGCAGGCGTGAAAGCCAGCGTTTCAAGGCTCAGCATGCGCAGAATTATACTGGGTACGTCCGGCAACGCTCCGTTTACCAAAGAGATAGTTGGCTTGAATCACCCTGGCGAGCAGGACTTGAAGGCGCTGGTCGCACGCATGCGCGGCTGGGCCGCCGACCTGGGCTTCCAGCAGCTCGGCATCGCCGCAACCGACCTGCAAGCGGCGGAAGCGCAGCTCGAGGCCTGGCTGGCGGCCGGGTATCACGGCGCGATGGACTACATGCAGCGCCATGGCCGGCGGCGCACGCGACCGGCCGATCTGCTGCCCGGGACCCGCCGCGTAATTGTTGTGCGCATGGACTACCTGCCCGACGAAGCGCAGCCACCCGCGGCGCTGCTGGCGCAGCCCGAGCAGGCTTACGTGGCGCGCTACACGCTGGGTCGCGACTACCACAAGCTGATGCGCCATCGACTGCAGCGACTGGCGCAGCAGGTCGAAGCCGAAGTCGGCCAATTCAATTACCGCGTCTTCGTCGATAGCGGCCCGGTGATGGAAAAGCCGCTGGCCGCAAAAGCCGGCCTCGGCTGGCAGGGGAAGCACACGAATCTGATCAACAAGGAGGCCGGTTCCTGGTTCCTGCTGGGCGTGATCTACACCGATTTGCCATTACCGGTCGATGGACCCGTCACTGACCACTGCGGCAGCTGCCGAGCCTGCCTGGATGTCTGCCCGACGGGGGCAATCGTGGCCCCGTACCAACTGGACGCACGCCGCTGCATTTCCTACCTGACCATCGAGCTGCGAGGCAGTATCCCCGTCGAGTTGCGCACGGCGATTGGCAACCGCATCTTCGGTTGCGATGACTGCCAGCTATTCTGCCCCTGGAATAAGTTCGCCCGCCCGACTGCGGAAGCCGACTTTCAGCCGCGCCATCAACTCGATTCGGCCACACTGCTGGAACTGTTCAACTGGAACGAAGCCACGTGGGAGCAACGCAGTCGCGGCAGCGCGATTCGGCGCGCAGGGTACACCGGCTGGCTGAGAAACATTGCGGTCGCGCTCGGCAATGCGCCGGCATCCGCGGAGATCGTCGCGGCGTTGCAGGCGCGCGCCGACCACCCGTCGGCGCTGGTCCGGGAGCACGTCCAGTGGGCACTGGATCGACAGACGCGGTAACTGGGGGCGTTCTGCTTTTTCCGCGCTGCGGAAAAAGCAGAACGTCCCCTATAGTTCGACGATGACGTTATCGATCAGGCGCGCGGGTCCGCAGCGACCGGCAGCAAGCACCACCAGGGATGCAGCAGTCGAGCTGGGTGAATCGAGATCAGCAGCATTTCGAATCTCGAAATAGTCGGTCTCGAAGCCGGCTTTCGCCAGCGCCGCAGCACCGTCTTTTTCGAGTCGCGCGAAGTCGCGATCGCCGGCCCGCAAGGCACGCGCGCAGTGTTGCAGCGCGCGGTGTAATTCAGGCGCGCGACGGCGCTCGGCCTCGCTGAGGTATTGATTCCGTGAACTCATTGCCAGCCCGTCCGCTTCACGTCGGGTCGGCCCGCTGACGACGGTTATCGGCAAGTGCAGATCGGCGACCATGCGCTGGATTACCAGCAATTGCTGGTAGTCCTTCTGCCCGAACACCGCCACGTCCGGCTGCACGATGCCGAACAGGCGACAAACGACCGACGTCACACCGTCGAAATGACCGGGGCGGGCCTCACCACAGAGTCCGCTCGACAGTTTCGGCACAGAGACGCGCGTCATGCCCTCGGCACCGAACGGATACATCGATGCGTCATCCGGCGCGAACACCAGGTCGACGCCGGCACGGCGCAAGCGGCGTTTGTCACTGTCCAAGGTCCTCGGGTATTCGGCGTAATCCTCTTGCGGACCAAACTGGGTCGGATTGACGTAGATCGATACGATGACGCGCTCGGCACACTCCTTGGCAACATCGATCAAACTGACGTGACCGCGGTGCAGGTTGCCCATGGTCGGCACGAGAGCGATCCGCTCACCGGTATCACGCCAGGCGGCTACCTGCTCCCGCACCGACGAAATATCCTGGACCGTATTCATCAGCTCGACGGTTGCCCGTGTAACGTCGACCTGGCGCCCGAATGGCGCTAGGAGAAACAGTGCTCCGGCGCAGGATATGAGCCCGTTTTCACGGCTGCGACGAACGCCGCGCAGGCCTCCAGCGGAGACTCGGCTTCGGCCATGAAGTCCTTGACGAATCGCGGCATTCGGCCACCGGTGATGCCGAGGATGTCGTACAGCACGAGAATCTGGCCGTCGACTTTCGGGCCGGCACCAATGCCAATCACCGGGACATCCAGGGCCTGCCGCACTGCTTCACCGAGTTCGTTGGGCACGCATTCGAGCAGCACGATATCGGCGCCCGCCTGCTGCAGGCTGACTGCATCCTCGAGCATCTGCTGTGCCTGCTGCTCGTCACGGCCCTGTACTTTGAACCCGCCGATTTTGTGCACGGACTGCGGGCGCAGACCGATGTGGGCACACACGGGGATATCATGCTGCGCGAGATGCTCCACGATCCGGATTTGCTCCGCGCCGCCTTCGAGCTTCACCATCATGGCGCCACCTTCCTGCATTAGTCGCACGGCACTATCCAGGGCGCGCGCCGCGTCGCTATAGCTCATGAACGGCATGTCCGCGACCAGGAACGCGCGTTGTAATCCGCGCGCCACGTTGCGGGTGTGGTAGATGATGTCTTCGACTGTGACCGGGACCGTCGTGTCATGCCCCTGGATCACCATGCCCAGGGAATCCCCCACCAGCACGAGATCCGTGCCCGCGTCATCGACCAGTCGCGCGAAACTGGCATCGTAGGCCGTGAGGCAGGCAATCGGTTCACCGGAGGCCTTCATGGCGGCAAGCGTCGCGACATTCACCGGTGGTTGCGGCATGCCGCGCTGTTCGAGTTGCGTATACATGATCAGGCGAGGGCAGATACCAGCGGATTGAAGAAGTGTCGGCCACTGCGGACCCGATCGATTTCCTGCAGCAGCATGTCGAAATGCGTCTCGTTGTGAATCGGATCAATCGTAGCTGCATTGACGATCAGCAGCGGCGCCTCATCGTAGTCGTGGAAGAACCGTGCGTAACTCTCGGCAAGTCTTTCCAGGTAGGTGCGGCCGATACGCTGCTCGAATTCGAGACCACGCCGTGCGATCCGGAACATGAGCGTGTCCACGGGCGCTTGCAGATAGATGACCAGGTCCGGAGTCGGTGACTCCACACCCAGCGACTCCGCGACTTTGTCATAGAGCCAAAGTTCGTCGCGATCGAGATTCAATTCCGCGAACAGGCGATCCTTCTGAATCAGGAAATCGGCGACCCGCGTGTCGCTGAAGATATCGGCCTGCCGCAAGTCCTCAACCTGCTGCACACGCTGGAACAGAAAAAACAACTGGGTTTGCAGCGCGCTGCCGCGCGGATCGCGGTAGAAGCGCTCGAGAAACGGATTCGTTTCCGCGCCTTCGAGCAGCAGCTCGCTGTCCAGTCGCTCGGCCAGGCGACGAGCCAGACTGGTCTTGCCGACGCCGATCGGGCCTTCGATCGCGATGAAACGGGAATCGCCCATACGTTGTTGTGCTTGTTTTCCGTGGTCGGTACCAGTAAGTCAACCGAGGCGAAGAATTCCCGACCGGCCGACACTCGACGCCATGTGCGCGATCGACGGCAATCCAGGAATTTGCAAGCTCGGTGCGACTTCCAACAGTGGCAACAATACAAAATTTCGTTCGGCAATGCCCGGATGAGGCACTTTCAGGCCATGCTCGGCGATTTGCCGAACGCCATAGGTCAGCAGATCCAGATCCAGCGGTCGCGGGCCCCAGCGCTGGCTATCGCTGCGGTTGCGCCCGGCGGCCAGCTCAATCTGCTGCAAGGCTCCTAGCAAGACGCGCGGTGTCAGTCGCGTGAGCAATCCGACAACCGCATTGACGTAGTCCGGTTGCGGTATGGGTCCGAACGGCGGGTTCGCATAGAGACCGGAGACCCGCAAGCAGTGCGTGTCCGGCAACTGTTTGAGCGCCTCGATGGCACGTTGAATCTGCGCTTGCGGATCATCCTGGTTGCTGCCAAGTCCAATCCAGGCAGCGACCCACGGCTGCAAGGTTGTGGGCACGGTGGTGCCTCTCAGTGCGCGGTCGCGGGCGCTGGTCCGTTGGAGCCGCGCCGACGTCGGCGCCGGCGCCGGCGTCGGGGCCGCGGCTCATCACTGCGCGGTGAAACGTCGCCGGCATGTTCCTGCGCGGTCGTCCAGAACTCTGCCAGCTCCGGTTCGACTTCGCCGACCTGGGCCCGCAACAGCAACAGGTCGTAAGCTGCCCGGAACCGTTTGTGCTGCAACACCCGGCGGACCCGGCGTGACTGCCGGTTTTCGAGTCGCGGCTGCAATTGAATGACGTCGCGCATGGGCAAACTGTAGCGTCGCGGCACGGCGATGCGTCGCGATTGCCTGCTGCTGATTTCCGCGGCCGCGGCCATCAGTGCCTGTGCTTCTGACAGCTGGTCCTGCATGGCCAGTTCACGCGCCAGCCGCTGGACCGGCCGCCACAACAACACCGCAAACATGAACATCGGCGAGATCGGACGCTCTTCCGCGACCCGCTGGTCCGTATTCGCGAGTGCCGCCTCGACCAGTGCCGTAAACCTGCCATCGACATCGTCGCGCAATCCGGCCGCCGTCTCGGGGAACAAATGTTCGAACAGCGACAGTTGCTGTAACTTGCGATAGCTGGCCAGCGCATGACCTGTCTGGAAGAGCTTCAGGAACTCGTCGAACAGTCGCGCCGGTGGCACATCGTCGATCAGGCTGGCCATGCCTGGTATAGGCGCAGCGGTCGCGGCATCGATATTCAGATCCAGCTTTGCGGCCAACCGTGCAGCGCGCAGCATCCGCACGGGATCTTCTCGGTAGCGTCGTTCCGGGTCGCCGATCAGCCGCAGCACGCGCTGGTCGATATCGGCGACCCCGCCGGTAAAATCCCAGATGGAATAGTCGGCGATGTTGTAGTAAAGCGCGTTGACCGTGAAGTCACGGCGCAGCGCATCTTCTTCGATACTGCCCCAGGCATTGTCGGTGATGATGCGCCCCGACTCGTGAATGACATGGTCCCCGTTTTCGGGCGTATCGCTGGCCGTGACACCGGTGCCGCGAAATGTGGCGACCTCGATGATTTCGCGGCCGAATCGGACGTGAGCCAGGCGGAACCGCCGTCCGATCAGGCGACTGTTGGAAAACAGTGCCCGGACTTCTTCCGGCGTCGCATCGGTCGCGATGTCGAAATCTTTCGGCTGCAGACCCAGCAGCAAGTCACGCACGCCGCCGCCAACCAGAAACGCGGCGTACCCGGCATCTTTGAGACGGTACAGCACTTTCAGAGCGTTTTTAGAAATGTTGGCCCGCGAAACCCGGTGCTCCGGGCGCGGGATGATCAGGGGCTGATGTGCGTCAGATGTCCTTATCTCAGTCAAATGTGCCCCGCTTGTGGGGAAATCGTGTCCCACTATAATAACAGCCCCGCCCGCGCCGGGCAGAACCAGCTCGCTCCCTTCGTCTAGCGGTTAGGACGCGGCCCTCTCAAGGCTGAAACAGGGGTTCGATTCCCCTAGGGAGCGCCAGCCTCACCAAACCAATCCCGACTCATGTCGCTGACCGACCAACCACCCGCCGGATTTCTCAGACGCATGGCGGCCAGTGTTTACGATTTGCTGTTGCTGGCTGGCCTGTTGATGCTGGTTGGCTTTGTCGTCGTTGTCGCACGTGCCGGTGAAGCCGTGCCGGCCGGCGCGTGGTGGTTCCAGCTTCTGGTGCTGGGTGTTACGGCGATCTTCTATGCGGGCTTCTGGTCGCGGGGCGGGCAGACTCTTGGCATGCGCTCGTGGCGCCTGCAGGTTGTCATGGCGAACGGCGCGCCGCCGACTTTCGCGATCAGCCTGCTGCGCTTCGCTGGCGCGTTGCTGTCTGTTGCCGCGTTGGGACTGGGATTGCTGTGGATGCTGGTCGACAGGGAGCGCCGTGGCTGGCATGACCTGCTCAGCGGGACACGGGTGATCCTGTTGCCAAAGAAACCCGGTTGGTTTGCCCGTCTGCGCTCCTAACGCGCGCGGACCAGCATGATGGTCGCCACCAGCGCCAGCAACAGCGTCGGGAAGGCGGCGACCAGAATCGGGGCCAGCCCGTACACCGCGCCACCGTCGACCAGCGTCTGACTGCCGAGAAAATAGGCCAGCCCGATGGCCACACCGACGACCATCCGCCCGCCGGTCCCGGAATTTCGCAGGTTGCCGAAACTGAACGGCAATCCCAATACAACCATTGGAATAATCGCCAGCGACGACATGATGCGTGACCAGTAAGTCACTTCGTAGCGCTGGGAATCAAGATCGTTCTCGCGCAGGTAATCGATGTAGCGCCGCAACCGCTGCCCTGTCAGCGTCGTCGGCCGCACCTCCATCAATGCCAGCAGCTCGGAATCCAGGTTCTTGGGCTCGAGCAGTTGCGGCACATGGAATACCTCGATGCCATCATCCAGGAAGCGGGTTTCCGAGAAGTTGTTCAGGACCCATTGCTCTTCATCGGTCACGTCGACCGAGTCAACGTGGGCGACCGCCGCCAGCGCCCCGTCCTCGATGCGAAACATCATGACGCCACCATAGAGCAGGTCTTCGCCCTGCGCACCGAGATTGATGTACGTGTTGCCATCCCGCACCCAGGTCGCGCCGCCGACAGCCAGGCGCGCTTGCCCGGAACGCGCCAGGGACCGGAATTGCCGGGCGTAACCCTCGAGGGAAGGCGCGATGAAATCGCCGATCGCAATGGAAATCAGCGCCAGCACGATGCCCGTCGCAGCGACGGCGCTGCCGAGTTTCAGGCTGGAGATGCCGGAGGCCCGCAACACAATAATTTCACTGTGAGTCGCCAGCGCGCCCAGCCCGAGCAGTGAGCCAATCAATGCAGCAATCGGGAAGGTCTGAAAAATCTTGGACGGGATCTTCAGCAACACGTAATAAATCGCCTG
>JAAUXY010046338.1_pt1 | contig 25647 bp, 26 predicted proteins | sample 7278121 | NCBI WGS metagenome assembly JAAUXY01 (sample SAMN14350117, study PRJNA611818) | marine sediment metagenome | isolation source: surface marine sediment (1.8m) | place: French Polynesia: Moorea | collected 2018-08 | reverse complement strand
TTTGGAGCGGGAAACCAGGTTCGAACTGGCGACCTCAACCTTGGCAAGGTTGCGCTCTACCAACTGAGCTATTCCCGCGAGGGACGAGAATTCTATCGGTTGCCGGCGAACTGTCAAGGGACAAAACGCGAAAAACCGTCGAATCTCAAAGCAGTTATGGGCTCTCGGCGCCCTCTTTCAACATCGGCCAGGCGGCCTTCAGGTACGCGTACATCGAGTAGATCGTCATAATTGCCGCCGCGATCAGCAGGAAATAGCCGATTTTGTAGACGTCCAGGCCGAACATCGGCTTCTGCCAGACCATGAAGGCGATGCCGAACATCTGAAGCGTCGTCTTGATCTTGCCCGAGAGCTGCACCTTGACCGTGGCTCGCTCGCCGATCGTCGCCATCCATTCCCGCAGAGCCGAAACCGTGATTTCACGGCCAATGATGATCATCGCGATGATGTCTTCCCACAGGCTCGACTGGGCCTGTACGAGCAGCACCAGAACGATAACGACCATGAGCTTGTCCGCCACGGGGTCGAGGAACTCGCCGAAGCGTGACATCTGGTTGAACTTGCGGGCTACCCAGCCGTCGATCAGGTCGGTGACGGCGGCAATGCCGAACAACACGGCGGCAACCGGCCGCGCGTTCTCGAACGGGGCGAAGAAGCAGACGACGACAACGGGGATGGCCGCTATTCGAAACAGCGTCAGTATGTTTGCCAGATTGAGTTTCAACTCGGGGTCCGTTCAGCCGTCCTGGTGCAGGCTATTGTATATGGTTTCCGCCAGCGTTCGACTGATACCGTGAACTTTCGACAGGTCATCGACGCTTGCGCCAACGACCCCGTGCAGACCACCGAATTGCTTCAGCAACTCGCGGCGGCGCTTGGGCCCGAGACCGGGAATGCTCTCGAGCGTCGACGTCTTACGCGCTTTGGCTCGGCGCTGGCGATGGCCGGTGATCGCGAAACGATGCGCCTCGTCCCGGATCTGCTGGATCAGCAGCAAGGCGCTCGAATCCGGCGCGACGTTGAGCGGCGTCGACTCGCCCGGCACGAAGATGCGCTCGGCGCCGGGCTTGCGTGCCCTGCCCTTGGCGACGCCGACGACATTGATCCAGTCGAGCTCGAGGTCGCGCAACACCCGCATCGCCTCTGACAGCTGGCCCTTGCCACCGTCGATGAGCAGCACATCCGGCACCGCGACCTCGCCCTTCTTGATCCGCTCGTACCTGCGCCTCAGCGCTTCCGCCATCGCCGCATAATCATCCCCCGCCGACTCAGGCGTCAGGTTGAAGCGCCGGTAATCGCTCTTGAGCGGTCCCGCCTGGTTGAAGACCACGCAGGACGCGACGGTCGCCTCGCCGGATGTGTGGCTTACGTCGAAGCACTCGAGCCGCTGCGGCGTGTCGTCGAGACCGAGGATCTTGCCCAGTGATTCAAACTGCCGCCGGATGGTCGCGTTGCTGGCAACCTTGAGGCTCAGCCCCTGCTCTGCATTTGCATGCGCAAGCTCCAACCAGCGCTTGCGATCACCGCGGACCTTGTCACGAAGCTCGACCTTGAAGCCCATGCGTTCGGACAGCTGGGCGCCCAGCAATTCCCCGTCGGCGATGGCCATTGGCAGGATGATCTCGGGCGGCGCGTCGCCGCCGAGGTAGTACTGCGAGACGAAGTCATTCAGCAATCGCTCCGGTTCGGTCTCGCCGGGCACCCGCGGAAAGTGATCCCGGCTGCCGAGCACGGCGCCGTTGCGTACGAAGAATACCGTCACACAGTGAATCGCCTGGTTGGAGGCGAAGCCGATGATGTCGAGGTCCTTGCCTGAATCACGTGAAACGAGCTGCGACGACTCGACTTTCTTCAGCTTCGTGATCTGGTCCCGGTATCGAGCCGCCTGCTCGTAGTCCTGCGTCTCCGCCGCCGACTCCATGCGCTCGACAAAGCGATTGATGACCTCGTTGTTCTTGCCCTCGAGAAACTGGATCGCCGCGTTGATGTCCGCCGCGTACTCCTCCTCGCTGACCAGGCCGACGCAGGGCGCCGTGCAGCGTTTGATCTGGTACTGCAGGCACGGACGGGAGCGATTCTTAAAGTAACTGTCGCGGCAGTTGCGGATCATGAAGAGCTTCTGCAGCTCGTTGAGCGTCTTGCGGACCGCGCCCGCGCTCGGATATGGCCCGAAGTAGCGTCCTTTGCGACGGCGCGCGCCGCGATGAAACTGCAGCCTCGGGAACTTCGCGTCGGTCGCCACGAAGATGTACGGGTAGCTCTTGTCGTCCCGGAGCACGACGTTGAACTTGGGCCGATGCTGCTTGATCAGGTTGTACTCGAGCAGCAGCGCCTCGGCTTCGGTGTTGGTAATCGTAACCTCGACTCGCTCGGCCGCCTTCATCAATGCGGCCGTCTTCGTCGACGACAGGTTTTTCTGGAAGTAGCTCGAGACCCGCTTCTTCAGGTCCGCGGCCTTGCCGACGTAGAGCACCTTGTGCTTAGCGTCGAGCATGCGGTACACCCCGGGCAGATGCGTCAGGCTCTTTAAGAAAGTCTTGTGGTCGAACGCCGTCTCTTCTGTCATCGGTCAGGCCCCGAGCAGTTCCCTGGCCTTGTCAAACACGTCATCGAACATACCGGCCGTCAATCGACCGGTGTTCGTGTTGTAGCGGCTGCAGTGGTACGAGTCGAGCAGGCGGTGCGAGCCCAGCTCGGCCACGTTGCCGTGACCGAACTTGTAGTCGGCTTGGCGGTGACCGGTCGCCTTGACGATCGCCCGGTGTGCGATACCGCCCAGCGCGAGGATGACCGAGCCATCGGCGAGCGAGGCGATTTCGTTCGCCAGAAAGTCATTGCAGGTGTTGATTTCGGCGCCGACGGGCTTGTTGTCCGGCGGCAGGCATTTGACGGCGTTTGTGATACGGGCATCGAGCAGCTCAAGGCCATCGTCGATGTGCAAAGACTCAGGCGCAGTCGCGAATCCGTGCCGGTGCAGCGTCTCATACAGAAGAAGCCCGGCGTGATCGCCGGTGAACGGCCGACCGCTGCGATTGGCGCCGTGCATGCCGGGCGCGAGACCGACGATCAGCAGTCTCGCTTTCGCGTCGCCAAAGGGCGGCACCGGCCTGCAGTGGTAGTCCGGGTGCTTCTCCTTGACGTCATCAAGGAACGCCGCCAGCCGCGGGCAGCGCCTGCAATCGACATCGAAAGCGACCCTGGTCACGCGGCTCAGTCTTTCGCCTGCATGTAGTGGATCACGGCCTCGCCGAATCCCTTTGTGCCGACCAGCTTGGCGCCGGGCATGATCTGCGCGAGCTCCTGCACGACATCGTCTTTGTCTTTCGGTCGGCCCTTGCGAACCGGCTGCTTCATGGCGCGACGGAGACGCGCGAGATCGAAAGTCAGCTGGCCATGTGCGATCGCCCCGGCGACGCCGCGCATGATGTTGTCTGCCGCTTCGGTCCAGTCGATGTAGCGCAGCATCATCTCGGCAGACAGGATCAACGAGCCCGGGTTTACGCGATCCTTGCCGGCAAAGCCCGGCGCCGTGCCGTGCGTTGCCTCGAAGACGCCGACCGAGTCCGCGATATTCGCGCCCGGCGCGATACCGATGCCACCGACCTGGGCCGCGAGCGCGTCAGAAATGTAGTCGCCGTTCAGGTTGAGCGTGGCGATGACGTCGTAGTCCTCGGGACGCATCAGGATCTGCTGCAGGAAGTTGTCGGCGATGACGTCCTTGATGACGATCTCCCGGCCCGTCATCGGGTTCTTGAAGCTGAGCCACGGACCGCCGTCGATTTCCTTCGCGCCAAATTCCGTCTTCGCGAGTTCATACCCCCAGTTGCGGAAAGCACCCTCGGTAAACTTCATGATGTTGCCCTTGTGCACGAGCGTGACCGACGAACGATCGGTGGCGATGCAGTGCAGGATCGCCTTGCGGATCAGTCGCTCGGAACCTTCACGCGACACGGGCTTGATGCCGATGCCCGAGCTCGCCGGAAAGCGAATCTTGTTGACGCCGAGCTCCGACTGCAGGAAGTGGATCAGCTTCTGCACTTCCTCGGATCCCGTCGGGTACTCGATGCCGGCGTAGATGTCCTCGGTGTTCTCGCGGTACACGGTCATATCGACGAGTTCGGAATCCGCCATCGGCGTCTGCACGCCCGGGAAGTAACGGATCGGTCGAACGCAGGCGTACAGGTCCAGCGTCTGTCGGATCGTCACGTTGAGCGAACGAATGCCGCCGCCAACCGGCGTGGCCAGCGGTCCCTTGATCGAAACGACGTAGCGCTGCAGCGCGTCCAGCGTCTCTTCGGGCAGGTACTCGTTCTCGCCGTAGACCTCGGTGGCCTTCTCGCCGGCGTAGATCTGCATCCACTTGATTTCGCGTTCGTCGCCGTAGGCCAAACGGACGGCGGCCTTGACGACGTCGAGCATGACCGGCGTCACGTCGATACCGATGCCGTCGCCCTCGATAAACGGAATGATCGGCTTGTCAGGCACATTCAGCGTATGGTCCGGGTTGGCGGTGATAATCTCGCCGTCAGCGGGCACCTTGATGTGTTCGTACTGCATTGCGGGTCCTGCGATTAAATTGAGGGGCGAAGTTTACAGAAATACCGTGCCACTACTCATCCTGAATAAGCCTTTTCATGTCCTGAGCCAGTTCTCGAGCGACGGCGATCGTCAAACACTCGCCGACTACGTGGAGACAGAGAACGTCTACCCGGCAGGCCGACTCGATTTTGACAGCGAGGGCCTGCTGCTCCTGACCGACGACGGTCGCCTGCAGGCTGCGATCTCGAGCCCGAAGGCGAAGATCGACAAGTGCTACTACGCCCAGGTCGAAGGCGCACCGGATCATGCACAGCTCGAATCACTTCGATCCGGTGTCAGCCTGAAGGACGGTCCGGCGAGAGCGCTGTCCGCCAGCGAGATCGGTGAGCCTGAGGAACTGTGGCCGAGAGATCCGCCAATCCGCTACCGGGCGTCCATCCCGGACACGTGGATCGAGCTTTGCATCGACGAAGGCCGCAACCGCCAGGTGCGCCGCATGACCGCGGCGGCCGGGCTTCCAACACTGCGGCTTATTCGATGGCGTGTGGGTCCGTGGACGCTCGACGGGCTGTCTCCCGGCCAACACCGGGAGATCCCCAACAACGAAGCCTGGCGTGAGCTGAAAGCCTACCGACGGCGCTGACGACGAGCGATCAGGACGCCTTGAACTGGGACTTGTGCAGGCCCGAGATGCGCATCGCAATCTCCATCGCCTGCTCGTAGTTCAGGCGCGGATCGACCGTCGACTTGTACGCCCGTGCGAGATCGCCATCGGTCAGTCCACGGGCGCCACCGGTGCACTCGGTCACGTTATCGCCGGTGAGTTCCAGGTGGACGCCGCCCAAGTGACTGCCCATGGACTCATGCACTCGGAACGAAGACTCAAGCTCGGACAGGATATTGTCGAAGCGACGCGTCTTGACGCCGTCAGGCGTGCTCTCGGTATTGCCGTGCATCGGATCCGACACCCAAAGAACGGGCGAGCCGGTCTCCTTGACCGCCGAGATCATCTCCGGCAGGTGGTCCTCGACAGACTTGGCGCCGAATCGGTGGATCAGCGTCAGGCGACCGGGTTCATTGTTCGGATTCAGCACACGAATCAGGTCCTGCAGCCAGTCGCGGGTCATGCCCGGACCGATCTTGATCCCGATCGGGTTAGCAATGCCGCGGAAGAATTCGACGTGAGCACCGTCCATCGCCGCGGTGCGCATACCGATCCAGGGGAAATGCGTCGTCAGGTCATACCAGCGCTGCCGGCGATCCAGGTAGCGCGTCTGCGCCTGCTCGTAGTGCAAGTGCAGTCCTTCATGCGCGGCGTAAATGTCGGCCCGACGCGTCTTGTGCACGGGGCTTCCCGAGATCGTTTCCAGGAAATCGAGCGAGTCAGAAATCGACGCAACGATCTTGTGGTACTCGTCCGCCATCGGTGAGTGGCCGACCCAGCCCAGGTCCCAGTACTCCGGGTGATGAAGGTCGGCGAACCCGCCGTCAATCAGCGAGCGGACGAAGTTCAGCGTCAGCGCAGCGCGCTCGTACCCGCGCAGAATCAGGCTTGGATCCGGCACGCGGTCGTCGCTGGTGAACGGGCTGCGATTAACCAGGTCGCCGCGGAAGCTCGGCAGCGACTTGCCGTCGCGCGTCTCGATATCCGCCGAGCGCGGCTTGGCGTACTGGCCCGCCATGCGACCGACGCGCACGACCGGTTTCTTCATGCCGAACAGCATGACGAGGCTCATCTGCAGCAGGATCTTGAGCTTGGCGACGATGTCCTCGGACGTGCACTCGTCGAACGTCTCGGCGCAATCGCCGCCCTGCAGGATGAAAGCCTCTCCACGCTGGGCGCGTGCTATCTCGTCTTTCAGCGCGTCAACTTCCCACGAGGTCACAATCGGTGGCAACCGACTAAGGTCGGCTACGACGCGCTCCAACGCCGCCTTGTCCGGGTAGGTCGCCTGTTGCGCCGCTACTTTGCTTTCCCAGCTGGCCGGGTGCCAGTCCGTTGCCGCTCTGTTTCTGCTCACGTTTCTTTCCGCGTCTGTTTCCTAAAAAAAAGCGCCTGATGGCGCTCGAGATCCGACTATGCCATGCGTTTTGCGGCATCACAAAGCTTCTATGGCAATTTCATATGAAATCAGTTGCTTATGTCTACTTTGTCAGAAATGCCTTCGACAGGCCGGACGAACCGATCTGAGTCCTGCAATCGCGCGGCCGAATATTTCCGGACGCTAGCGCTTAATGGTATAGCGGCCGCGCGTTTGGCTTGGCACAATGCGCGCCGGATGACCGCCGGGGATGCAGTTTGCAGGCGGTGAATTTGGGGACAATCACTATGCACGAAATTCTGGTTCTGGGCGCCGGCAAGATTGGCGCGTTGATTTCCGGTCTGCTGGCAGAAAGCGACGACTATCACGTACAGCTTGGCGATGCGCGCAGGGGCGCCGCCACCGAGGTCGCCGACGCGCACAAACTGACCAGCATCAAGGCATTCAACCTGGACGCGACGGACGCCGAGGCGCTGTCTCGTCACGTGCAGAGGCACAAGCCGATCGCGGTCATTTCCAGCCTGCCTTACTACTGCAACGAGGTCGTCGCACAGGTCGCCAGGGATCACAACCTGCACTACTTCGACCTGACGGAAGACGTCGAGGTGACCGAGGCCGTCCGCAAGATCGCCGACGGTGCGGAGACCGTCTTCGTCCCGCAATGCGGTCTCGCACCGGGTTTCATCAGTATCGCTGCAAACGAGCTGATCCAGCATTTCGATGAGCTCAAGTCCGTCAAACTGCGCGTCGGCGCCCTGCCCCAGCACCCGAACAACGTATTGAAGTACTCGCTGACCTGGTCGACCGACGGCGTCATTAACGAGTACGGCAACATGTGTAAGGCGATTGTCGACGGCAAGGAGGTCGACCTGATGCCGCTGGAGGGCCTCGAGGAAATCGAGATCGACGGCAAGCTCTACGAGGCGTTCAACACCTCCGGGGGGCTCGGCTCTCTCGGCGAGACCTACGGTGATCGCGTCGTCAACATGAACTACAAGACGATCCGTTACCCCGGCCACTGTGAGCAGATGCGCCTGCTGATGAATGGCCTGAAGCTCAACCATGATCGCGATACGTTGAAGCGTATTCTCGAGAACTCGGTGCCACAAACGCTGCAGGACGTCGTCATCATCTATGCCGCGGTAACCGGTTTCCAGGACGGCGAGCTGCGCGAGGAAAACTACGTCAACAAGATCTACCCGCAGCAGGTTGCGGGTCGACTGTGGTCGGCGATCCAGGTCACGACCGCCGCCGGCATCTGCAGCGTCGTCGACCTGATCCTGAACGGCGACAACAAGTACAGCGGGTTCGTCGCGCAGGAAGAGTTTCTGCTCGAGGATATTCTAAAGAACCACTTCGGGCGCCTGTACGAACATGGCGGCACGAATATCACGTCGGCTGAGCTCGTCGCGCGCGGCGAGACCGGCCACCAGCGCGCCAAGAAAGGGGCGAAATAATGAAAGACATCCTGACATCCCTACGCCTCGAGGCGGACAACCCCGGAACCTGGATCGGCGCCGAAGCACTGACCGATGACGCCGCGCCATGGATCGAGTCGATCAACCCGACCACGGGCGAGCTGATCGCTCGCGTGCAATCCACGAGCGAAGCAGACTACGAGAAAGTACTGCAGGCGGCGACGCAGGCGGCGGCAGAGTGGCGCAAGGTGCCTGCGCCGGTGCGCGGTGAAGCCGTGCGCCGACTCGGCGATGAGCTGCGCAAATACAAGGACGCGCTCGGCAGCCTCGTGACGCTCGAGATGGGCAAGATCAAAGCCGAGGGTGACGGTGAGGTCCAGGAGATGATCGACATCTGTGACTTCGCCGTGGGCCAGTCTCGCATGCTGTACGGCAAGACGATGCACTCGGAGCGCCCCGAGCACCGCATGTACGAACAGTGGCACCCGCTGGGCGTCGTCGGCACGATCACGGCGTTCAACTTCCCCGTCGCCGTCTGGGCCTGGAACACGGCGCTTGCCGCGGTGTGCGGCAATGTCAGCATCTGGAAGCCATCGCCGAAGACGCCGCTTTGCGCCGTCGCCGTGCAGAAAATCATGAACGATGCGATGGCCGATATGGACCTGCCGGTTATCAGCCTGCTGTTCAATGACGCCGACAACAGCCTCGCGCAAAAGTTTGTCGACGATCGACGCGTTAACCTCGTCTCGTTCACCGGCTCGTCGGCCGTCGGGCGCCAGGTCGGCGTCCGCGTCGCCGAACGGATGGGCAAGAGCCTGCTGGAGCTCGGCGGCAACAACGCGATCATCGTCGACAAGGACGCCAATCTCGAACTGGCGATCCCGTCCATCGTGTTCGGCGCGGTCGGCACCGCGGGGCAGCGCTGCACGACCACGCGACGCGTGCTCGTCGAAGAATCGCGGCTCGAAGAGTTGAAGGCATCGCTCGTCAAGGTATACAGCCAGCTGCGCATTGGCGACCCGCTGGATCCTGACACGCTGGTCGGTCCTTTGATCGACGAGACGTCCATCGGCCGCGTACAGGCGTCCATGGCGGCGGTTGAGGCCGCGGGCGGCGAGATCCTGTGCGGCGGTGAGAAGATCGACAGGCCGGGCAACTTCATGACGCCTGCGATCGCCATTGCGAGTAACGACTGGGACATCGTGCAGCAGGAGACCTTTGGACCCTTGCTGTACCTGATCCCCTACAAGACGCTCGACGACGCGATCGCGATGCAGAACGGCGTCGCGCAGGGACTGTCGTCCGCGATCTTCACCGACAACCTGCAGACGGCGGAGCACTTCCTGTCGGCGCTGGGTTCTGACTGCGGCATCGCCAACGTCAATATCGGAACGTCAGGCGCCGAGATTGGCGGGGCGTTCGGCGGTGAGAAGGAAACCGGCGGCGGCCGGGAATCCGGGTCGGACGCCTGGCGCTCATACATGCGGCGGCAGACGAATACGATCAACTGGGGATCGGAACTACCGCTGGCTCAGGGCCTGACCTTCGACGTCTAGGCAGGCTCCGCGGGTCGGCTTACGTCCCGATTCGCAGGAGTTCGAAGCGGCAGGACTCGGCTCCATTCGCACAGCACTGGCGCTCGATCACCTCGTAGGCGCCGCCAACCAGCCTGCCGTACAGTTGCGCGAACACGGCGGCGTGCCACTCGCAGATCGGATGGTTGGTACGCTCTCCCCTGACGATCGGATTGCCGATGATTTCGAAGGTGATTGGCGGCTGCCGATGCACCCTGAACTCGCCGGAGCCCGCAAAGGTCCATGCGTGTTCCGCGATCGACCGGCTCAGCATTTCTTCGGCTACCGGCCGCGGCAGCAGCGCCAGGATCGCCCTGGCGAAGGCTGGAATCCGGTTGGCGATAATGTAATCGGCCGTGCCCGAGCCGGCTTCTCTCGCAAGTTGGACTGCGGCTTCAGGAAACCGGCGACGCACGGCCTGGTGAAAATCGGCGGCCAGGCCCTCCTCAATCATCACTGAGCCATCGGGTACCTGTTCGAGGCGCTCCGACTTTAGGAATGCGTCCAGCGCCGATCGCCCGATCGTTTTCTCGAGGACCGGAAGGTACTGCAGTATCGCGTTTGGCCCTACCCGGGCAACACCGGCGCCGGGTATGGCGGCGGCCGACGAACTCATCGCAGATTCTCCGATTGGTCGGCTCTCGCCATTTCCTGATCCGACATCTGCTGGTCGCCGCCTCCGCAGGCCTTGATCGACTCGAGCGGAATCGCCGTCTCGGTAACAACGTCGGCATCCGATCCGCTGCCCTTTCGCCTCGCGCGCAGTCGTTCTGCACGATCGGCGGCTGCCTCCCAGTCTTCCAACTGGGCTTTCGCGATCCGCCGCGTCCGGTCGAACTTGAAGTCCACGTTCTTCTTCGACTGCGGTCCCCAGTAACCCACTTTGCCGAGGTCGTAGAAGGTCCGCTGGAAGCCGGCCTTCAGGAAGGCCTTGAGGCAACCCAGCAGGTAGCGGCGCCGGAATCCGGTTCCGCGCCACGGATAGTGGAACAGCGCTTTCTTCATGTAGAAGCGGCGATAGTTGTTCATGACCCGGTCGAGCAGCTCTTCACGTTCCATCGACGCGGGCTTCATGATCGGCGTGACGAAGTTGTATTTCGAAAAATCGAAGACCTCGACCTTGTCTCCCAGCTCCTGGTAGAGCGGCGTGAACGGCCACGGCGTGTACATTGCCCAGTTGGCGAGATCCGGCTGCCAGTCCCAGGCCATCTGGTAGGTCTCTTCGAGCGTCTCCGGCGTCTCGTTATCCAGCCCGACGATGAACTGCGCCTCGACGAAGATGTCGGCCTCGCGCAGCAGCTTGATCGCACGCTTGTTGTCGCTGACCTTGGTTTCCTTGTTGAACCGGTCGAGCTTAATCTGTGCGGCTGCTTCGGTGCCGAGGGACACGTGCACGAGACCGGCTTTGCGATACAGCGGCAACAGTTTCTCGTCGCGGAGGATGTCCGTGACCCGTGTATTGATGCCCCACTTGATGCGATCCGGCAGGTCGCGCGCGATCAACTCCTCGCAGAACTTGATGAACTTCTTGCGGTTGATTGTCGGTTCTTCGTCGGCAAGGATGAAGAACCCGACGTCGTGTTCATTGACCAGGGTCTCGATCTCGTCGACGACCTTGATCGGGTCACGAACGCGGTAGTCTCTCCAGAACTTCCACTGCGAACAGAACGAACAAGTGAACGGGCAGCCGCGCGCCATGTTCGGAATTGCGACCCGAACGCCCAGCGGCACGTAGATGTATTTCTCCCACTCCAGCAGCGACCAGTCCGGCGTGACTGCGTCGAAGTTCTTGACGGTTGGAGCGGCGGGCGTCGCGATGATCTGTTCGTCGTCGCGGAACGCGAGACCCTGGATGCTGTGTCGATTCTGCAGGTATTGGCCTTCGTGCAAGGCACGCACGAGATTGACGACGATCTCTTCGCCCTCGCCCCGCACGATGACGTCAACCGCGTCGCTCTCGCTCAAAACCTGCTTGTACATGAACGTCGCGTGTACGCCGCCGAGGACCCTGAGCGCCGTCGGTGCAACTTCCCGGGCAATCTCGAGCACACGTTCGGCCGCGTAGATCGATGGTGTAATCGCCGTGGTGCCGACCATGTCCGGCTGCAGCTCGTCGAGCCGCGCGCGAAGTTCCTCGTCGCTCATGTGATTCGTCATCGCGTCGAGGAAGTGGATATCGTCGAAACCGGCCGTCTTGAGCGCGCCGGACAGGTAGGCAACCCAGGCCGGCGGCCAGTTGCCCGCGATTTCAGCTCCGCCAGAATGATAGTTCGGATGAACGAAAACGATTCGCATTTGGATCCCCTGACGTCACTTTTTATTGACAAAAGAGCGTTAAGGAACATTGACACGCGGACAATACGCAATAACCGCAGGGCCTTTGCAGGGAATAGCGGCATGTACTAATGGTTGCCGGGCCGGCGCCGGCCCTAGCATTCAGAACGACTTCCATGATCGATCCCAGGGGAATCTCTGCCGATGTCCAAGGTGCGTTTTGACCGCGAGCTCATTCAGCGATATGGGGGGCGCGGGCCCCGCTACACGTCCTACCCCACCGCGCCGCAATTCCATTCGGGCTTCGGCGAAAGCCACTACGTCGAGCGCGCGATCCGAAGCAACAAGCCGATCAGCGACGAGGACGCAGCGCCGCCGCCCCTGTCGCTGTACCTGCACCTGCCGTTTTGCCGCACGCTTTGCTATTACTGCGGGTGCACAAAGATCATCACGCGCAACGAAGACCGCGCTCAGCGTTATCTTGACGTCATACAGAAGGAAGCCGCGCTGCACAGCCCGCTGTATGACCGCAGTCGGCAGGTAGAGCAGCTGCACCTCGGCGGCGGTTCACCGACGTTTTACTCGGACGAACAGCTCGGGCAGCTGATGGAAACGCTGCGCCGGGAGTTCACCTTTGCACCGCCTGAAAAGCTGCAATGCTCAATCGAGGTTGACCCGCGCACCGTCGCCCCGGAACGCATCGAGTCGCTCGCCGCATTGGGCTTCAATCGCCTGAGCCTCGGCGTGCAGGACTTCGATGAAGAGGTGCAGGCGGCAGTGAATCGGCTCCAATCTCGCGACGAAACGCTCGCACTGCTCGACGCGGCACGAGAACACGGATTCAAATCCGTGTCCGTCGACCTGATTTACGGTTTGCCCAAGCAGACGCCTGAGAAGTTTGCAGCAACATTGGAGACCGTCATACAGGCGCGCCCGGATCGTATTTCCCTGTACAGCTATGCGCACATGCCGCAGCTGTTCAAGGCGCAGAAACTCATCGACGAATCGGAGCTGCCGGACGGTGGCGAAAAACTCGCGCTGCTGGAACTCTCCATTGAGACACTGTGTAACGCCGGCTACGAGTACATCGGCATGGACCATTTCGCGCTGGTCGACGACGAGCTCGTCAAGGCCCGGGAGTCGGACCACCTGCACAGAAACTTCCAGGGCTACTCCACACACGCTTACTGCGACCTGGTCAGTCTCGGCGCGAGCGCGATCGGGCACGTCGCGCACAGCTTCTACCAGAACGAGAAAAACACGAATCGCTACAGCGAAGCCGTGCTGGCCGGGCGCCTGCCTATCGTCAAGGGACTCAGGAGGGATAATGACGACATTCTCAGGGACGATGTCATCCAGGACCTGATGTGCCAAGGCAAGGTCGATTTCGCAGCGATCGAGAATAGCTTCGACATCGACTTCAAGGCCTACTTCGCCGACGAGCTTGCGTCGCTGAAGCCGCTCGCCGCCGACGGCCTCGTACGAATCGACGACGACGCGGTCTACGTCACGCCGACAGGCCAGTTGTTGCTCAGGGCCGTCGCGATGGTCTTTGATCGCTACCTGCGTGAACCTGCCCCGGAGCAGCGCTATTCGAAGGTCATCTAGGCGCCTTCGTCAGCATTCCGAGCTCGCTTTGTCGAGAAACCTGAAACTACTGATCGGCCTGGTTTCTGCCGCCGGCTTCTACTACTTGTTCGGCGTCGCGCTGCTACGCTCGCCGGGCAATGAGGCCTATCTGTCGATCGTGCCGGCGATAAGGATCGTCGTCATCGTCATCACGATGGCGTTGATAGCGCTTACCGTTCGTGAATATCGTCGCTCAGGCAGTTCGTCCGGACGCGCGTCAAATTCAGACAGCGAGACTCGCGCAAGAAATTTCATCCGCGCAGCGTGGGGCAAGCAGGGCCATGAGCAGGATGTGACCTTGTTCGTCTCGCATCATCTCGCTGAACTGGATTCGTCGTACTGGGTGAAGCACACGGGCAATGGTAAGCCGACGGCTCAACAGGTACTCGACATACTGGAGATCAGAGTCGACCCGGACGACGAAGAGAACATGCTGCTCGATTTTGCACTTCCCGGTGACGTCAGCCATTACGTCCTGAGCGTCGAGCTCGATGAGTCTGGCGGAATCGTCGGCATTGCAATGGAGAGTTAGCGCTTTCCTGATGCAGTCTCGCAATCGGATGAGACGACACCACTGAGCCACACGCTCAAGGCACCAGTCATCAGCCTTTCACGAGTCTGGTTCGTATACCAGCAGGTCGCCAGGCTGGCATTCGAGGACCTCGCAGATTTTCGACAGCGTGCCGAAGCGTACGCCTTTGACCTTGCCGTTCCTGAGCAGGGACAGGTTCTGCTCTGTGATACCGACAGCCCTCGAGAGCTCTCGTCCCGTCACCCGCCGCTCGGCCATGACAACATCGAGGCGTGACTTGATCATCGATCCCTCTCAGACGAACTGCCGGTTCTCGGCATCGGCTTTGGTGCCTTCCACGAGCAGGTCTGCAAGGACCCAGAAAACAAGCCCGGCCACGATGAGGATCGCTTCATTGCTGCCCAGTGAAATCGACAACATCCTTTCACCAGGCGGGTGTTTCATCGACAGGATGACGCTCGCCAACCCGAAGTGCAGCGGCTTGGCTATGCCCTGCAGCACGAGCAAGGCCGCGAAACGGCGCAGGTAGCGGCTGTTTTGGGCATCGAACCAGTCGCCGCTGGCGAAGCTTCGAAAGGCCTTGCGCAGATACCACACACCGGCATAACCGAGCGACAGGTACACCACCGTTGCTCCCCACAATGCGTACCATTGGCCGCGACCAACCGTGAACCACTGGATCGGCAACTCCAGGTTTCTCGACGCGAGTGCTCCGAGGCTATCGATGTTGACGAGGTAATAGAGCGCGCCTGCCGGCAATAGCAGCAACCAGGCGGCACACATCCAAACTACCAGTGAGGCTAGCGTTCGCGTCATGTGAGAGCGTCCAATGATTAATGTTTTACAATCATAGTTTATTGTTTTATTTTAATCCAGTCATTTCTGAGGAGCATCTCATGGGAACCAAACCAGCCTGGTTAGCGACATTGTCCATTCTTGTTCTGGGGCTCGTATCAGACCCCGCTGACGCTCTGACCACGGAGGGATTCATGGAAATCTGTGCGCAGGCGGAACGCAAGTGCGAAGAGATCCCGATCCTTAAGGCTTATGTTGGCGGCGCACTCGACCTTGTTGCGACGCTGCACGAAGCGACCGACTATGTCGAAGACATCTATTGCAAGGATCCGGAGCTACTGTTCGACGTCGCCGCCATTATCCGCTTCATCGAAGAGAACCAGGCCGGCTATGAGGACGAGAACGCCATGTTGCTGGTCGTTCGATTCCTCGAGACCTATGGCGGCTGTTGACGGAGCGATGACGCTCCGCCCTGCCGTTGCAGGTTACCTGGCCTCTGCAGGAGGAAACCAGGTCAGCGAAGAGTGGTGCAGGGAGATGAGAACGCGCCCGTTCAGTTTGTGGTAGGCGAAGGTGTAGTCGGCACGGGTCGCGTTGCCCTCTGCGTCGACGAAGGTGTAATGCCCCATGTCCTTGTAGCCCAGTCCACCGGCTTTGAGGATCGGGCCAACTTCGCTCTGGAACTCCACGCGCTTCCAGCCCCGGTTGAGAAAGCCCTGGTCGTGGGGATAGTGCGGATCGCCGCCGATGAAGTAAGCGCGGGCGCCGGCGCGGTCGAGTCGAATGACGTCGGCCAGTGTCGGCTTGAACAACAGGGGCTCATCTGGCGTCCCGAAGTCATACAGCGCGAGAAGTCCGTCCACATCCTTCTCGGTGACGCACCTGGCCCATTCGCGCTGCGCGGCAATGACCTCGGCTTTGGACATGGGCTCGAAGTTACGCTCGGACACTGACTATCCTCCTCTCGCTCATCTGCAGAGCAGGCCCGCAGGATGCCACCGGGCCGGTCAGGCAGCAAATGGTGCTGCCGAAAACTTTATCATTATTAATTAAAAACAGTTGCTTAAGAGAACTTTCTTAAGTGGATTCAAACCGATTCTGCTCCCGATTTTTCCGCACCTCATCGGCCCTGAACACCTGCCCGCTCATCGCGATGTAGACTCCGGTTGGCAGGGTCTGTACCGCTGCGACCGCCATGCCGACATTGAAAGTCGCGTCCGTTGTCCTGAATCTCGCCGGCGTCAGCGCGCCGGTCAAAACGATCGTCTTCCCTTGAATTCCGGCCAGTGCGGCCGCAGTTTCTACCATCGAGTCAGTCCCGTGCGTTATCACGTAATGACTGGCCGAGTCGTCTCGCACGTAGACTCGGATTTTGCGACGGTCGACATCGCTGATTTCGAGGCTGTCTTTCTTGAACAGGGGGACGACGTCGAAGTCGAATTGGACAAGTCCTTCACGCAAAATGTGTTCGACCTGGGATTCGCCCACCTCGAACTGGCTCAACGCGTCGAAGTAGATCTTGTCGATAGTACCGCCGGTAGTGACAAAACGAATCTGCATGGAATCAGCCGTCAGAATAAACAACAGGAGCATGCCACGGCCGCCTCGTGAATACACCGCAGAAACGGGCGCGACTGGTAGAATACCGACATGAAAAGACTAGCGTTTGCTCTACTGACTTTGACCCTGTCGATGCTCGCGATGGGGCCCGCGAAGGCCGAGAATGACGTCGTCGTCCTCGACATCGAGGGAGGCATCGGCGTCGCGACCCGGGAGTACCTGTTGAGTGGCATCGAGTACGCCGAGGACAACAATGCGGCGCTCGTGCTCATTGAGCTGGACACCCCCGGAGGACTGGTCAAACCGATGCGGGACATGGTTCAGGCTATGCTCTCCTCCGAAGTGCCGATCGCCACCTACGTCACGCCGGCAGGCGCTCGCGCCGACAGCGCCGGCACGTACATGATGTTCGCGAGCCACATCGCAGCAATGACGCCGACGACGCATCTTGGAGCCGCGACGCCTGTGACGATTACCGGTGGCGACACGACACCGCCGGCTGTCCCCGGGCAACCGGGCGAAGTCCCCAACCCGAGGGAACTGCCGGCCGAAGAAGAGCCTGCCCAGGGCGGCAGCGCGATGGACCGAAAGGTGCTGAACGATGCGGTCGCCTACATCCGGTCGCTGGCCGAGCGCTATGACCGCAATGCCGACTGGGCGGAACTGGCCGTCACCGAAGCTGCCACTTTGACGGCAAAGGAGGCGCTGGAGCAGAACGTCATCGACTTTGTCTTTGAGAATCGCGACGAGCTGATTGCCGGTGTCGACGGCACGACCGTGAAGCTAGATTCCGGCGAGACCACCGTAGTTACGGAAGGCGCCCAGGTCGAAGAATTCGAGCCCGGCTGGCGCATCAAGTTCCTGTCGCTGATTGCCAACCCGGAAATCGTGCTCCTGCTGGGGCTCATCGGCGTCTACGGACTGCTGATCGAAGGCTGGAACCCGGGCGGCCTGTTACCCGGCATCGTCGGGATCATCTCGCTGTTGCTCGCCGCTTATGCCTTACAGATCCTTCCCGTCAACTACGCCGGGCTGGCGTTGATCGTGGTCGGGATAGGATTAATGATAGCGGAGGCCTTCGCGCCGTCCTTCGGCGCGCTGGGGCTCGGCGGCGTGGCCGCGTTTACCTTTGGAGCAATCCTGATGTTTGACAGTGGCATCCCCGGCTTCGGTATTTCACTTGCCTTCGTGCTCGTCATCGCCGGAGCGTCCGCACTGTTCATCGTCTGGCTGGTCAGCTACCTGCTGAAGTTAACGAAGCGCGGCGCCGTCAGCGGCACCGGCTCGATCATCGGCGGCACCGGCACAGCCATGAGGAGTTTCCAGGGCAGCGGAAAAGTATGGCTCGAGGGCGAGGCGTGGAATGCCAAATCCAGCCAGGCCATCGAGAAAGACCAGGAAGTCATCGTTGAGAAAATGGATGGCCTGACGCTGATCGTCAGGCCAGTATCCGGCACCGTTTCGGCCGAAGGCCAGACAAACTAAAGGACCTAAAGATATGGAATTCCCTATTGCGCTTATAGGATTCGTCGCCGCACTAATCGTCGTCGTCCTCTACAACACGATCAAGATCCTGCAGGAATACGAGCGTGGCGTCGTGTTCTTCCTCGGTCGATTCCAGACGGTCAAAGGCCCCGGCCTGATCATCCTGATCCCCGGGCTGCAAAAGATGATCAAGGTCGACCTGCGAGTGAACGTCCTCGATGTACCGACTCAGGACGTGATCTCGAAGGACAACGTGTCCGTGAAGGTCAACGCAGTCATCTACTTCCGCATCATCGACCCTGAGAAGGCCATCATCCGCGTCGCGAACGTGTTCGAGGCAACGAGCCAGCTGTCGCAGACGACGCTCCGATCGGTTCTTGGTCAGCACGACCTCGATGACATGCTGTCCGAGCGCGACAAACTGAATGAAGACATCCAGACGCTGCTGGATCAGCGTACCGACGACTGGGGCATCAAGGTCGCGAACGTCGAAATCAAGCACGTCGACCTCGACGAGAGCATGATCCGCGCCATTGCCCAGCAGGCCGAAGCCGAGCGTTCACGACGCGCCAAGGTCATCAACGCCGAGGGCGAGCGCCAGGCGGCGCAGATGCTGGCCGAGGCCGCGCACACGCTGGCCACCGAGACCGGCGCGATGCAGCTGCGTTACATGCAGACGATGAAGGAAATCGCGAACGAGCGAACGAACACGATCGTCTTCCCGATGCCGCTGGAATTCGTCGAGCCGCTGCTCGATGTCAGCAAAGCCATCAGCGAGAGAGTCAAAACCGACTAGGCTTTCGCTGCGGGAATCGCCAGCTCGAATCGCGCACCGCCGAGTTCCGAACGGCCGACCGACAGGCCGCCGCCGTAGGACTCGGCGATATCCTTGACGATGGACAGCCCGATGCCGTGACCCGGCGTCGATTCATCGAGCCTTGTGCCGCGCTGCATCAGCGCGGCGCTGGCCTCCTCCGGTACGCCCGGGCCGTCATCTTCGACGACCAGCCTCAAGCCGCCTCGCGCGTCTGCAGCGTACGGTGAGATTTGTACCCGAACGCGGGAATCGCACCATTTGCAGGCGTTGTCGACGAGGTTGCCGGCCAGTTCCAGGAAATCACCGCTATCGCCCCGGAAACTGACGGAGTCGTTAATCTCAACCGAAATGGCCGGCGCCTTGTCCCGGTAGACCTTCGACAGCCCATCGACCAGTTTTTCGAACTCTGAGCGGATGTCCACATTCTTCAGCACGAGGTTCTCGGACGCCGACGTTGACGGCTTCCTGAGCTGGTAGCGGACGATCTCGTCCATGCGATCGATCTGCTCGTCGAAGCGCTCGCGTTGCGAAGGGTCGATGCGTGCATCGCCGAACAACGCCCGGATAGCCGCGAGCGGCGTCTTCAGGCTGTGCGCAAGATTGTCCAGGGTCTTGCGATAACGGTCTGAGCGGGCGCGCTCCGACTCGATCAACAGGTTCATATTTCGAGCGACGCCCGTGAGCTCGGTCGGGAGCTCGCTGGACAGGGCCGTCCGATCGCCCTGCTCCACCTCGCCGATCTCCGCCTCGATCTGGCGCAGCGGACGCATCATCCGGCGCAGCAGCATCGCCAGTGAGACGAGCATGATCGAGGCCAGTGCGGCGAACCACGTAAACAGCTGCCGACGATACTCGGCGACCTGTGCGTTGAACGAGTCGAGACTCTCGAGCACCTCGAACACATAGGGCCGCAGCTGGCCGTCCGGGAACTCCCATTCGACGGCAAGGCGCAGCGTCAGGAGCGGCGTCCCGTCGGATAACGTGTCCCGTTCGAAAACCTGTACACCGGCGGCCGGGGCCGGGTGCTGCGGCAGCGTCAGGCCGAGCGCCGACCGCGATTGCCACACGCGGTTGCCGTCGTCGTTCCGCAGCTCGGCATAGAGACCTGACCCGATTGCGTCGAAACGCGCCTCCGGCAATCCGAGCGGCATCGTGAGTCCGCCAGACGCATCCGGTTCAGCTGCTGCGAGCAGCTGCATCAGGTAACCGTCAAGGATGTTCTCCTGCGCCTCCTCGCCGGCGGAACGGAACGCGTAGTCGAGGACAGCGATCGTGGCGCCGAAGAAGACGATCAGCAGCAGACTGACAGAAACCAGCAGTCGTGCGCTGAGCGAGCGCATTCAGGAGATTCAGTGACCGCCGGCACGCTCGAGCGCGAACCGGTAGCCGCGCCCTCGCAGCGTTTCAATAGGTTTCAGGGAGTTGTCCGGATCGAGCTTCTTGCGCAGACGGCCGATGAAGACCTCGATGACGTTGCTGTCACGCTCGAAATCCTGGTCGTAGAGTCGATCCGTCAGCTCGGACTTGGAGATCACCTGGCCCGCTCGGACCATCAGGTACTCCATGATCTTGTACTCGAAGCTGGTCAGGTCGACGGTCTTGTCCTCAACCCTGACCTCCTGGCGACCCATATCGAGACGCACCGGGCCGGCGGTCAGGACCGACGACGCCCAGCCTCCGGAACGGCGCAGCAGTGCATTGACTCGCGCGCTGACTTCCTCAAAGTGGAACGGTTTAACGACATAGTCGTCCGCACCGGCGCTCAGGCCATCCACCTTGTCCTGCCAGCGATCGCGCGCCGTCAGGATCAGGATCGGGTAAGCCTTGTCCTGCTCTCGAACCTGGCGAATGATGTCGAGGCCAGACACCTCGGGCAGGCCGAGGTCGATAATCGCGAGGTCGACCGGGTACTCGAGCGCAAAATACAGCCCCTCCCGGCCGTCTGCCGCCTGTTCCGTGGCGAAGCCGCCCTCTTCGAGCTGGCTGACAAGTGATTCTCTTAAGACTGCATCATCTTCAATTACAAGCACACGCATGGTGATCTCACCTTACCCGGCGGCCCCGCACCTTCGCGGTACGGACCTTGCCGTCCTTTGTCATGTAACGGATGTGATGCACCTCGCGGTCGCCCTCGACCTTGGTCTGCGCGCTGACGATTCTCTCGACGTTACCCCGTCGGCGGACCGAATCCACCGCCTGGGATAACGACATACCATCCTGCACGACCACCAGCGGCTGCTCCACGAGGGTATCGCCGTTGGCAAGCTGCTTCAGGTCGGCTTCGAGGTCGAAGGCCGCCGCCGGCAGGGCAAAGAGTATGCAGGTGATGATGGCAATCAGGCTTTTCACGTCAGAGTCCGGTTTCGAGCATCAAGCGCTGCCGGCAAGTGTCGTATGTCGGCAGGCTTAATGCAACGTGATACATCACAATCCAATCAGGAGTTTATGGCGGTTTACCCGGCCGGGCGTACGTCGACGCGCACGCGCAGTGTCTGGCCCGGATCGTAGGGCATACGGGTCGAATATTTCTGGCCGTTGTAGCGATACACCACGCGATAACCATCAATACGCTCTTCCTCATGCTCCCGGATCGTTGTCGAGCAACGCTCAACCGGTCGCTCGTATCGCACCTGCTCGCTATGGCCGCGCTTGGACGCGTCGTTGCCGATAGCCGCGCCGATGAGCGAGCCGGCGACGGTCGCCGCGTCGTTACCACGACCGCTTCCGAACTGATGGCCAATCACGCCACCGATGACGGCGCCAAACAGCGTCCCTGCCGCCGTGCCCGTACCGCCACGCTCGACGACCTGGTACTGCGTTTCTTCCCAGCACTCGCGAACCGGTGTCTTGACGGTGACATAACGAATAATCGGCTCAGCACTGATGACCCGGGCGTAGTCGTACTGTGCCTTCTTGGCTCGGTAGCCACGGTCCGGATCGGCAGAAGCCGCAGCTGAAAACGCCAGGGTAGCTATGGCCAGGCCCGCCGTTACAGTCTTCACATTCATTGTCTTGTCCTTTGTCCTGTTGTCGATGAACTGGCCCTTTGCCAGCTTGTGGACAAGGTTACGGCGGACGCAATGAACGCTTCCTGAACAACCGATAGCCGATTTCAGATGCTGGCGGAGAACCGCCGAAAGCCAGTAACGACGGGGCTTGTAGAGTGGATCGAACGATCAGACGCGAGATTTGGCCCTGCGCCAGGCCTGGTCCAGCGCTGCCAGGGACATTTTCTTCATGTCTTCGCCCTGTGCCGCGATCTCCTCTTCCATCGAGCGGAAGCGGCGTTCGAATTTCCGGTTGGCGCGGCTCAGCGCGTGCTCCGAGTCGACGCCGAGATGCCTGGCCAGGTTGACGACCGAGTACAGCAGATCACCGATCTCCTCCTCGACGAGCTCCGGAGAGCGGGTCCCGACGGCGTCGGCGACCTCGCTGAGTTCCTCTTCGATCTTGTCGCGGACGCCGTGCTGGTCCGGCCAGTCGAATCCCACCGTCGCCGCGCGCTCGCCGAGCTTTTCGGCGCGCTTCAATGCGGGCAGTGCGCGGGCGACGCCCGCAAGAACGCTGGTATCTTCAGACGCCCCACGCTCCGACGCCTTGATCGCCTCCCAGCTGCCCGGGACCGGACCTCGTGCACGCTCTTCCTCGCTGCCGAATACGTGCGGATGGCGGCGCAGCATCTTGTCGGTGATGGTCTCGACGACGTCGTCAAAGGCGAACAGGCCTTTCTCCTCCGCCATCTGCGCGTGAAAAACGACCTGCAGCAACAAGTCCCCGAGCTCGCCTTTTAGGGCCTCGTAGTCCTTTTCGCCAATGGCGTCGGCGACCTCGTAGGCCTCCTCGATCGTGTAAGGGGCGATCGTGTCGAAGTCCTGTTCAAGGTCCCACGGGCAACCTGTCTGTGGGTCCCTGAGCGCGGACATAACGTCAAGTAAATTCTCGATCTTCACCATTAACTATTGTTTTTTATGTAGTTTATGAATCGAGACAGCATAAATGCGGTGGCGCCCCAGATCCGCTGGCCTTCAAACTGCACCTCGATGACGCGAAACTTCTGCCCCTTGAAGTCACGGTAGGACTCCTGGTAGTTGCTCATGTCCATCAGGTACTCGAGTGGCACTTCGAATATGTCAGCGACCTCGCCCGGGTCCGGCGTCAGCTGCAGGTCGTCTTCGATCAACCCGACCGTCGGCGTAACGGCGTAGCCGGTGATGGTCGGTGTCGGTCGCATGTGACCGATGACCGTCACCTGGTGGCGTGCGATGCCGACTTCTTCTTCGGTCTCGCGCAGGGCCGTTTCGACGATATCGACGTCGGCCTCTTCCATGCGTCCGCCCGGGAAGCTGACCTGACCGGGATGATGGGCCAGGTAATCCGCGCGCCGCGTCATCAGGATCGTCAGGTCGCGACGCCGCTGGACGATCGGTATCAGGACGCCGGCCGGTTTTAGATCCGTGGACAGTTCTTCACGCAGGCGCGACGGCCACCGCTCGCTACCGGGCGGCAACTCAATGTCCATCGGGTCCTCGGGCTTGCTCGTCGGCGCGAATAGCTCGCGCAGTTCGTCGGCATCCGGACGAATTGGTGACCGCTTGCGGCTAACGGCGCTCAGTTCTTGATACCGCCTTCGGTCAAGGAGGACGGATCCAGCAGGCGATCGAGCTCGTCGTCAGTCAGGTCCGTCATCTCGCGGGCGACTTCCTTGACCGGACGGCCGTCGGCATACGCCTTCTTGGCAACCGCGGCGCCGAGCTCATACCCGATAACGGGGTTCAATGCGGTCACAAGAATCGGGTTTCGACCCAGCGCGCGGTTGATGTTGTCTTCATTGACCGTGAAGCCGGCGATAGCGCTGCCGCCCAGCACGACCGCTGCGTTCGACAGGATGTCGATGCTCTGGATCAGGTTGTAGGCCACGACCGGCAGCATGACGTTTAACTGGAAGTTGCCGGACTGGCCGCCCATCGCGATCGTCGCATCGTTGCCGATAACCTGCGCACAGACCATGGCAACGGCCTCCGGAATGACCGGGTTGACCTTGCCGGGCATGATGCTGGAACCCGGCTGCAGTGCGGGCAGCGCGATTTCGCCGATGCCGGCGAGCGGCCCGGAGTTCATCCACCGCAGGTCGTTGGAGATTTTCGTCAAAACGACTGCAAGCCCGCGAAGCTGGCCGGACACCTCGACGGCCGCATCCTGACTCGACAGCGCGTCGAACTTGTTGTCGTTCGACGTGAACTCGAACCCCGTCTGCTCGCTGAGTAGAACGGCCACTTTCTCACCGAACTTCGGGTGCGCATTGATACCGGTGCCGACCGCCGTACCACCCTGCGCCAGCGCCGAGATCCGCGGCAGCGTGCCCCGCAAGCGCTCGGCAGCGTTGTCCACCTGGGCGCGCCAACCATCGAGCTCCTGGCCCAGCGTCACGGGCATGGCGTCCATCAGGTGCGTGCGTCCCGTCTTTACGACGTCACGGACTTCGTCGGCCTTGGTCTCGAGCACGCCGGAGAGCTTCTCGAGAGCGGGCAGCAGCTGCTGCTGGAGACCGATCGACGCGCTCAGGTGAACGCAGGTCGGAATGACGTCGTTGCTGCTCTGGCTCATGTTGACGTGATCGTTTGGGTGCACGTCCCGCCCGAGGTCAGTCGTCGCGAGGTGGGCGATGACCTCGTTCGCGTTCATGTTCGAGCTCGTGCCCGAGCCGGTCTGAAACACGTCGACGGGGAAATGCTGGTCGAACTCTCCGCCGGCTACATCCAGCGCCGCTTTCTGGACGGCCATCGCAATGTCGCTCTTGATCAGGCCGAGCTCGGCGTTGGCGCCGGCGGCCGCCCACTTGACGAGTCCCAGCGCCTGGATGAATTGTCGAGGCATCGTCAGTCCGCTGATGAGGAAATTCTGCACCGCACGCTGTGTCTGCGCACCCCACAGCGCATCGGAAGGTACCTTGAGCTCGCCCATGCTGTCGTGCTCGGTACGGTACGATTTGTCGTTCATGCTGGGCCTTTGTGTCTGGTGAGTCGGACTGCCGGACGGCAGCCGCATTCGTGTATTATTCGCGTCGCCCATTTTACACCCTAATGTGATCCATGCTGGTTTTAACGCCATGAAAGTCTCTACCCTCAGAGCGCTCTCGCCCGCCGACGGACGCTACGCAGGCAAAGTCGAGCCGCTGCGAGATATCTTCAGTGAATACGGTCTGATCCGCTTCCGCGTGCTCGTCGAGGTTCGCTGGCTGCAGTGCCTGGCCGACCACGAGGGCATCGACGAGTTGCCGCCGGTCTCATCGGTCATGAAAGACGTCCTGAACAGCATCGTCGACGACTTCGGTATCGACGATGCCAAGCGGGTCAAGGAGATCGAGGCGACAACCAATCACGACGTCAAGGCGGTCGAGTATTTCATCCGCGAGCGCATCGGCAACGGCCCGGAGACGGACCGCCTGAAAGACTTCCTGCACTTTGCCTGCACGTCAGAGGACATCAATAACCTCGCCTACGCGCTGATGTTGCGCTCTGCGCGCAAAGAGGTGCTGTCAACGGCGATGCGCGATATCCGCCTCGCCCTGAAAAAGCTGGCCGCCGAGCAGGCCGACACGGCCATGCTGTCCCGCACGCACGGCCAGACGGCGAGCCCGACGACGATGGGCAAGGAAATGGCGAACGTTGCCGCACGCCTGAAGAGCGCCCAGCGTCGCTTCGACGACGTTGTGATCCTCGGCAAGTTCAACGGGGCAGTTGGCAACTTCAACGCGCACCACGTCGCCTATCCGGACATCGACTGGCCCGGGGTCAGCCGGCAGTTCGTTGAATCGCTCGGACTCACGCAGAATCCGCACACGACGCAGATCGAACCGCACGACTGGACCGCCGAGTACGCGCACGCGCTGGTTCGCTACAACACGATCCTGATCGACCTGGCGCGCGACATCTGGAGCTACATCTCCCTCGGCTACTTCAGGCAAAGGGTCAAGGAAGGCGAA
>JAAUXY010061687.1_pt1 | contig 25678 bp, 24 predicted proteins | sample 7278121 | NCBI WGS metagenome assembly JAAUXY01 (sample SAMN14350117, study PRJNA611818) | marine sediment metagenome | isolation source: surface marine sediment (1.8m) | place: French Polynesia: Moorea | collected 2018-08 | reverse complement strand
GCGCGCTATATCGGCGCCCATTCCAAGGAGGATCCGATCTTCGGCATCGACACGGTGCCGTTCCTGGCCACCGATGCGGACCAGGCCTGGAAGCTCTACCAGGCGTCGAGGCCCGAGCTCGAGGCGGCCCTGGACAAGCGGGGCATGAAGCTTCTGTTCACGGCGGTTTGGCCGCCGCAGGGCCTGTTCTCGAAGAAGCAGGTCAACAGCGTCGCCGACATGAAGGACGTGAAGTTCCGCGCCTACGATGCGGGCACCACCCGTCTGGCCCAGCTCATGGGCGCGGTCCCGACCAAGACCGAGGCGACCGAGATCGGCCAGGCGTTCTCGACCGGGGTGGCCCAGAGCATGATCGCCTCGGGCGCCATCGGCGTGTTCCGCAAGATGTGGGACTATGTCGACTACTACTACACGGTCAACGCCTGGCTGCCGAAGAGCGTGGTGGTCGTGAACAAGGACGCTTGGGCCAAGCTCGACGACAAGTCCAAGAAGGTGGTCATGGACGCCGCCGCGTCGGCCGAGAAGGACGTATGGGCGGCCATGAAGCCGACCAATGATGGCTACAACAAGACAATGGCCGACAATGGCATCAATGTGTTGGAGCCGAGCGCGCAGCTGAAGGCGGATTTCCAGAAGATCGGTCAAACGATGTCGAGCGAGTGGGCGGAGGCTGCCGGGGATCGCGGCAAGAAGGTCATCGACGCCTACAAGAACTGAACGAACCGGGGACGGCCCCGCCCTCGGACGGGGCCCGTCTTCGCGAGCGATGATCAAGGAGGAAGGCGGGCGTGTCCGTGCTGCAGCATCTTGACCGTGCCTTGCATCGGCTCTACCGCGGGTGCGGCTATCTGGCGGCCGCCCTGATCGTCCTGATCGCCGGGCTGGTCCTGGTGAACATCGTGAGCCGGATGGCGGGCGCGTTCGTTCCCGGCATGACGGAAGGCGCAGGTTACTGCATGGCCGGTGCCGGCGCTTTGGGCCTCGCCTATACCTTCGGCGAACACGGCCATATCCGCGTCACGATGCTGATCGAGCGACTGCGCGGGCGAGCCCGATTTGGGCTGGAGCTATGGGCGATCGGCATCGCCGGGATGCTTCTCTGCTATCTCGCCTACTTCCTGCTGCGCATGGTCTATGTCTCCTACCTGTTCGAGGACCGGAGCGACGGGTCCGACGAGCTTCTGATCTGGATCCCGCAGGCGCCCATGGCGTTCGGGTTTGCGGTGTTCGCGGTTTCCCTCGTTCACGCCATCGTGGTCGCTTTGGCAACCGGCAGGCTCGACGGCCGCCGGGGAGGTGACCTCGTCCGGACGGCCGGAGAGAGGGCCTAAGGCGTGGATCAGCTGGCCGTCAGCGGGCTCCTCCTGGTCGTCCTGGTGACGCTCTTGGGATCCGGCGTTTGGATCGGCCTGTCCCTGCTGGGCGTCGGCGTCTTCGCCATGACCATGTTCACGACGCGTCCGATCGGGGACGCGATGGCGACGACGATATGGTCGCACACGTCGCTCTGGGGTCTCTCCGCGCTCCCGCTGTTCATCTGGATGGGAGAGATCCTGTTCCGCTCCAAATTGTCGGAGACCTTGTTCTCCGGGCTCTCCCCGCTGATGCGTCGGCTGCCGGGTGGATTGCTGCACGTCAATGTCGTCGGCTGCTCGACCTTCGCGGCGATCTCCGGTTCGTCCGCGGCGACGCTGATGACCATCGGCAAGATGACGATGCCGCAGCTGAAGAAGCACGGCTATCCCGACGCGCTCGCGATCGGCACGCTGGCCGGTGCCGGCACGCTCGGACTGCTCATCCCGCCGTCGATCACCATGATCATCTATGGCGTCACGGTGCAGGAATCGATCGGGCGCCTGTTCATCGCCGGCGTGTTGCCGGGGCTCATGCTGACCGGTCTGTTCACCGCCTACATCATGCTGTGGGGGGTGGTCAGCGCCGACGGCCGCAAACTGCGCGAAGAGCGCTCAAGCCTGAGGGAAAAGCTCAAGGGCGCGGCGCAGCTCAGCCCCATCGTCGGGCTGATCGTGGCCGTCATCGGATCGATCTATGCCGGCATTGCCTCGCCCACCGAAGCGGCGACCCTCGGCGTCATCGGCGCTCTGATCCTGTCTGCCGCGCAAGGCTCTCTGAGCCGGGAGTCGCTGAAAGCGTCCCTGTTGGGCACCGTCAAGACGACGTCCATGATCATGCTGCTGCTTGCGGGCTCGGCGTTCCTGACGCTCGCCATGGGCTTCACCGGGCTGCCGCGTGCGCTCGCCGAATGGATCGGAGGGCTGGGCTTGTCGTCGGCGATGCTGATCGCCGTTCTGACGGCCTTCTACATTTTCCTGGGCTGCTTTCTCGACGGTATTTCCATGATCGTGCTGACTATGGCGGTGATCGAGCCGCTGGTGCGCGAGGGCGGTATCGACATGATCTGGTTCGGCGTCTTCGTGGTCCTGGTGGGCGAGATGGCGCTGATCACCCCGCCCATCGGCTTCAATCTGTTTCTGGTCGAGAGCATGACCGGGCGCGGCATCGGTTTCGTCTCGGCGGCGACGCTGCCGATGTTTCTCCTGATGCTGCTGGGCGTCGTGCTGCTGTCGCTGTTCCCCGATCTGGCGCTTTGGCTGCCCGAAGCCATGCGGTCGAGAGACTGAACCCGCGAGGACGCTGCGAAGTGACCGATATCCGGTTCGATGAAGGCCCCTATCCGCGTGCACGGCTCGGCTTTATCTGCGTTGCCAATGCAGGGCTGACCGAGGGCGAGATGTTTGCCATGCGCCCCGAAGGGGTCGGGTTGAGCTTCACCCATATGCGGATGCGGACCGAGTGCACGGTGGAGAACCTGGCGCAGATGGAGCACGACCTGGACGACGCGCTGCAGGCCTTCTTGCCGGGGCGCGATGACATGGATGTGATCTGCTACAACTGCACCTCCGGCAGCTTCGTCATCGGCGAAGACATCATCCGAAGCAAGATCGAACAGGGGCGGGACGGGGTCACCGGAACCACGCTTCTGACCGGCGTGGTGGCGGCTTTCCGGGCGCTTGGCGCGCAGCGGATCTCGATCGGCACCGCCTACACATCTGATATCGACGCGCTGGAGCGGGCCTATTTCTGCGCCCAGGGGTTCGAGATCTGCGCCATCCGCGGCCTGGGACTGGTCACGGATACGGAGATGAACAAGGTGAGCCCCCGCTACCTCGCCGAGTTCGCGCGTTCGCTGGATCGTCCGGAGGCGGAGGCAATCTTTCTCAGCTGCGGCGCGTTGCGGTCGCTCGAGATCGTCGAAGAGGTGGAGCGGGCGACCGGCAAGCCGGTGGTCTGCAGCAACCAGGCGAGCTTCTGGCACTGCCTCAGGCTGGCGGGCGTATCCGATCGCATCGAAGGCTTCGGCCGGCTCATACGGGAGCACTGAACGGCCGCAACGGAATCGTCGCGGACTCTAGTCGGGCAGATCGAGGGGCGGCAGCGTGGCCAGCGGCATCGGACCGACCGAGAGCTGCCCGTCGCGGGCCGTGACCGGAAGCTGCAAGACTCTGGCGCCGCCGTCCGCCGACCGCTTCGACAACAGATCCAGCACGACAAGCGCCGTGGCCGCGTCCTTGGGCTTCATCATTTCTGCCTGGACCAGGGTCTGGGTGGTTTCCCGATAGCCCCGAATGGCGGTGTCCAGCTGGCCCGCCGGGCGCATCTCCGGGTCGAGGGAGACGGTGCCGCTCAAGGAGACCCGCAACGGGCCCCAGTCGAGCTCGAAGGCGCGGATCACGAGCCTACCGTCGCCGTCGCGCCAAGCGGTCACGGCGGCGCGGGTTCCCGTTTGCGCGGCAAGCTCCGGTCCCGTGCCTTCGAGTTGCGCGCTGGCCGCGAACCGTGCAACCCGTGGCCCCAGCGGGCCGGCCCGCTGGGCGGGCAGGCGCACCTCGTCGAGGGTCCAGGAGAAGGCGATGCGGCCGTCCCGGGCGGCCGGGCCGCTGGCCGGCAGGTGCCGGGCCTCGAGCAGGGCGCGGGCGGCTTCGACAGACTCGTCGCCGGCGGGCAGCGCGATGCGCAGGTCCTGCAGAGCCAGTTCGCCGAAGTTCGGCTCGCCCCGCTCGTCCAACGCGATCCGACCCGTGGCGACCCGAGACGTGGCGACTGCCGGGGCCAGGCCGTCCGCGGCGGCATATGTCAGTCGGCCGCCATCGGGCACTTGGTAGTCGACTTCCCGACTGGTGATGGGGCCGCTTGTGCTCAGGACGGCCTCGGCGCGCCACTCCCAGGGCGAGGCGGCGTCCGGGCGTCCGAGCACCGGTTTGGCGATGCGCACCTGGAACGGGCCGGGAAAGCCGGTCACCGCGACCTCCTCGAAGGCGATGCGGTAGCCGTTTCCCCGCTGGGCCTCGGCCCAGGCGCTTACGGCCGGCGCGATCTGCGCGGCCAGGTAATGCCAGTAGCCCGCATAGCCGGCGCCCGCCAGCGCGGCCAGCCCCAAGGCGATGGCGAAAAAACGTTTCATCGGCCTGAAATCTCTCCGTCTTGCGCCTCTATATAGGCGTCGGGCTGCCGGGCGTCGAGGCGCGCTTTCCGGTTGCGAGCGGCAGTTCGGCGACTAGACTGCCGGCCGGTCTTGCAACGGAGCGACATGGACGACCACGACGATTTCTGGGTCTTCGGCTACGGGTCCCTCATGTGGGACCCCGGATTCGATTTTCTCGAACGCCAGCCGGCCCTGCTGCGGGGCTATCATCGGGCGTTCTGCCTGTACTCCCATCACTATCGCGGCACGCCGGAGCGGCCTGGCCTGGTCCTGGGCCTGGATCGGGGCGGGTCCTGCCGCGGCATGGCCTACCGTGTGGCCGACGCGCTCAAGGACTCGGTTCAGGAGTATCTCTACGCCCGCGAAATGCTGCACTACGTCTATGATGAAAGGATGGTTCCGGTTGCGCTGCCGGATCGCCGCGTCCTGGCCCATACCTATGTGGCCGACCGCAGCCACGAGCAGTATGCCCGGCTGACACTGGAAGAGACCGCCCGGCTGATCGCGCAGGGCTGCGGCGAGCGCGGCAAAAACCGGGACTACCTGGAAAACACGGTGCAGCATCTGGACGAGCTTGGCGTCGCCGACGGCCCGTTGCATGATTTGCGCGATCGCGTTAGGCAGTTATACACGCAAAAGTGAAGGTCTGCGTGTCAGCGACCTCTGGCATGGCGTTGCAGTTTCGGCGTAGCATGGAGACGCGGGGGAAAGGGAGAGCCGGCTCATGCGTGCTGCCATCAGACTCGCCGTGTCCTTGTCTTGCCTGCTGTGCGGTCCCGCTCTGGCGCTCGCTGCGGACAGCGAAGCGCGGAGCCGCGCGTCCAAGTCCGCCTCGCCGGAAGTCGTCACGCCGGAAGGGCGGGAATCGGCGCCGTTCATCGCCGGGACCTGGCGCTATCCATCCGGCTCGACGGTCGTGGTCTGGGAGTACCTCGACCAGTTTGCCGAGGGAGACGAGGACAGCAGCGCCTTCATCGGCCGGTATGTCCGCCCGGCCGAGGACGTCGCGTCCGGCGGCGCCACGCCCGGTATGTTCAGCCTGGTGGGCTTCCGCACCGGCCGCCGGATCCAGGGCAAGCTGTGGCTGTTCACGGTCAACAATTTGCATTGCTATCCGGACGGCCAGTCGCGCAGCTTCACCGGCGAGATCAGCCCCGACGGCAGCGCCTTCACCATCTCCTTCCGGAAGGTCGTGCTGACGGACCGGGACTGCGCCATCGCCGACCGCCCAACCGCCGAGATGACGGCCGAACGCCTGCCGGCCAACGCCGCCGTGGTGCGGGCCGCGCCTCAGCTACACTTGGAATAACCACAGCTGGTGCAGACGTCGCAGCCCTCCTGATGGATCAGGCCGGGCATCTGGCATTTCGGGCAGCGGCGCAAATCGGCCGCGCCGGTCTGCTCTTCCAGGTTGACGACCTTGGCCTCCTGGCCGCTGTCGGCCTCGGTCTGGGGCAGGAACCCGATGTCAATCATGTGCCGCTCGATCACGTCGCCGATGGCGGCGAGCAGGGAGGGCACGTACTTGCGGCCCATCCACTGACCGCCGCGCGGGTCGAACACCGCCTTGAGCTCTTCCACCACGAAGGTGACGTCGCCGCCGCGCCGGAACACGGCGCTGATCATCCGGGTCAGCGCCACGGTCCAGGCATAGTGCTCCATGTTCTTTGAGTTGATAAACACCTCGAAGGGGCGGCGCCGGCCGTCCTGGATGATGTCGTTGATGGTGATGTAGATGGCGTGGTCGGATTCGGGCCAGCGGATCTTGTAGGTCCGCCCCGGCAGCTCTTCCGGCCGCGACAGGGGCTGGGTCATGTAGACCACGCCGCCCGCCTCGTAGATGTCGGCCGGGCGCGCCTTGGGCTGTTCCAGGGGCAGTTCGGGCTGCGCGCTCTCGGGTCCGGTTGCCGCCTCGCCGCTGGGCGGCGCCTCCAGCACCGCGCCGGTCACCGGGTTCGGCCGGAAGGTGGTGCAGCCCTTGCAGCCGAGCTCGTAGGCCTGCAGGTAGACGTCCTTGAAGTCCTCGAAGGACATCTCCTCGGGGCAGTTGATGGTCTTCGAGATCGAGCTGTCGACATATTTCTGGACCGCCGCCTGCATGATGACATGGTCGCTGGGCGAGAGCTGCTGGGCATCGACGAAGGCCTCGGGCAGCGGCGTGTCCTCGCCCTTGAGCCGGTGAAACAGGCGAAGCGCGTAGTCGGACACCTCTTCCTGCCTTCGCGAGCCATCCGGCATCAGGACGTTGCGGGTGTAGGTGAAGCTGAACACCGGCTCGAGGCCCGAGGAGACGTTGTCGGCAAAGATCGAGATCGTGCCCGTGGGTGCCACCGAGGTCAGCAGCGCGTTGCGGATGCCGTGCTCGGCGATCGCTGCGCGGACGTCTTCGGGAAGCATATGCACGGTCTGCCCGGCGAGGTATTTGTCCTTGTCGAACAGGGGGAAGGGCCCCTTCTCCCGGGCCAGTTCGGCCGAGGCCAGATAGGCCGATCGCTGGATCGCCTGCAACCAGGTCTCGGTCAACTCGATCGCCTTGTGGCTGCCGTAGCGGGCCCCGCACATGATCAGCGCGTCGGCCAGACCGGTTACGCCGAGCCCGATGCGCCGCTTGGCCATGGCCTCCTGCCGCTGCGCGTCGAGCGGAAAGTTGGAGACGTCGATGGCGTTGTCCATCATGCGTACGGCCAGCGGCACCAGGGCCTCGAGCGCGACCATGTCCATCACGGCGCCCTCTTCGAACGGGTCGGTGACCAGCCGAGCGAGATTGATCGAGCCGAGGAGACAGGCGCCATAGGGCGGCAATGGCTGCTCGCCGCAGGGATTGGTCGCCCGGATCTCCTCGGCGTAGTATAGGTTGTTCAAAGCGTTGATGCGGTCGATAAAGATCACGCCGGGCTCGGCATAGGCGTAGGTCGAGCGCATGATCTTGTCCCACAGCTCCCGCGCCGCGAGCGTTTTGTAAGTGGTCCCGGCGAAGGTGAGCTCCCATGGCGCGTCCTCCTTGACGGCGGTCATGAACGCGTCGCTCACCAGCACCGAGAGGTTGAACATGCGCAGCCGTCCCGGCTCGCGCTTGGCGTCGATGAAAGCCTCGATGTCCGGATGGTCGCAGGCCAGGGTGGCCATCATCGCACCCCGGCGGTAGCCGGCCGACATGATGGTGCGGCACATGGCGTCCCACACGTCCATGAAGGTCAGCGGCCCCGAGGCGTCGGCGCCGACGCCCTTGACCGGCGCCCCCTTGGGGCGGAGCGTCGAGAAGTCGTAGCCGATGCCACCCCCCTGCTGCAGGGTCAGCGCGGCTTCCTTCAAATGCTCGAAGATCCCCGACATGTCGTCCGGCACGGCACCCATGACGAAGCAGTTGAAAAGGGTCACGTTGCGCTGGGTGCCGGCGCCGGCCAGAATGCGCCCGGCGGGGAGAAAGCGGAAATCTTCCAGGGCCTTATAGAACTTCTCGGCCCATCCCTCGGCGTCTTGTTCCGACTCGGCGAGGGCCCGCGCGACCCGGCGCCAGCTGTCCTCGATGGTCTTATCCACAGGAGTGCCACGCTCGCTCCGCAGACGATACTTCATGTCCCAGATCTGCTGCGAAACGGAAGCGACAGGCGACATGGCAGTCTCCGATGGTGAACCGGCGAGCCCGAATAGATCCAGCTCAAGCTGGCCCCGGCCTCTGGTAGCCGGACCTAACCTTTTGGAATAAATAGGTAAATGTGCGCCCGGTTGGGATGCATTCTAGGCTCCATGCGCGTCAGGGTCAAGTTTTGTTCTCTTTTTGTTTCTCATTGCTCGAGCGGTGAGACCGTGTCGTCTCGGAACGCCAGGAATGGGCCGATCAGCGTTGCCATTACCAATGTCATATATTGCCACCAGGGTGGGCCATATTTCTATCCACTTGTTCTTCCACAGGGAATCCCGCCTTGGCAGGGCTCAATCCGCCGCTGATTTGGCCGCGCTGTTGCCGTCGAACAGGGCCCAGAGACGGGCAATCAGGTACTTGTTGAACTCCTCGGCGTAGAGCTGGCTGGTGCCGAGATAGCGCCACCAGTTTTCCCGCCTGACCGATTTCGGGAACACAGGGTGGGGGATAATTCGAATCTGGGGCATGGTCCGACGGAACTCGAACAGGCTGCGCGGCATGTGGTAGTCGGCCGTGACCAGCCGGATCGAGGCGTGGCCCTGGTCAAGCACCCAGCGCGCGGTTTCGGTTGCATTGCCCCGGGTGTCGCTGGCCGCGTGCCCCAGCACCACGCAGCAGGAGATGTTGTCGGGCGCCGCGCGCGAGAGGCCGAGGAGCTGCTCCACCTCGACGCCGCGGTAGACCCCGGAGATGAAGAGCTTCTTGGCCTTCTGCTCGGCCAGCAGCCGAAAGCCCTCCTTGAGCCGCTCGCTGCCGCCGGTCAGCACCACGATCACGTCGGTCGTCGCGCCCGGCTCGGCGATCGCGCGTGGAAAGCCGCTGGTGAAGCCGGCCAAACCGCCGGTCCACGCCGCGGCCAGCCCGACCAGCACGGCCAAAAGCCAGGTCAGCCGCGCCATCACGCGCTGGTCTCCAGCAACGCGTCGGCCGCGCGCCAAAGGTCTTCGTACACGGCCACCGGCAGGACCTCGGGCGGCAGACCCGCCGCCTGCGCGTCCCGGCCCTTGCCGCTGCGTACGAGGGCGCGCCGGCAGCCGGCGGCGACCGCGGCCTGCAGATCGGTGACCGCGTCGCCGACCATCACAGTGCGGTCCGGGTCGGCGCCGAACCGATGGATCGCTTCGTGCAGCATGCCGGGGCCGGGTTTGCGCCGGGGAGTGGCGGCCCAGGGCGCATCCGGGCAGTACAGCGCCGCATCCAGCCGGGCGCCTTCGCGCGCCAGTTCGTTCAGCAGCTTGTCGTGGATCCGCTCGAGCATGGCGTCGTCGATCAGTCCGCGCCCGACGACCGATTGATTGGACACCAGCGCAACCCGCACGGCGGCGCCGTTGAACCGGGCCACGGCGGCCGCCGCCCGCGGCAGCATGACCAGCTCCCCCGGTGTGCGGACCGAATCGGCACGGTCCTCGTTGAGCACGCCGTCCCGGTCCAGCAGCAAGAGATCTCCCGGCCCCAGGCGCAAGGTCAGACCATCCTGGCCAGGACGCGCAGCACCGTGATCCGCGCGGTCGACATCGCGATCACCGCCGCGGCGACCGCAGGCGCCGCCAGTACGCCCCACTGGGCCGGTGTCAGGACGAGGCCGGCCAGCATCGGCGTATCGAGCGAGCGCAGGATCAGCAACAGCAGCAGGATCGTCAGCCCAGCCGCGGCGGTGCCGATCAGGCCGCCGCGCAGGCCGAGGCGCAGCGCATGGTGTTGGAACTGGCGCGCGACATATCGGTCCCGGGCGCCGATCAGATGCAGCAACTCGATCACATGGTGGTGCACGGCGAGACCGGTGCGGGTCGCAAAGACCACTGTCAGTACCGCGCAGACCGCGGTCAGAAGGACGATGGCGGCGGCCGTCCATTGTACCGAGCGGACCAGCTTGATCAGATCGTCCAACCATTTTCGATGGTCGTCGACGATGCTGCCCGGCGCGACGGCGGCGAGCCGCTCGGCCACGGACTCGGTGTCCACGACAGTGCCGCTTTCCACCCGCACGTCCAAGACCCGCGGCAGGGGCAAATCGGCGCCCTCGTTGCCGGGGCCCAGCCAGGGCTCCAACAGCGCGCGGGTTTCCTCGACCGAGAGAACGCGGATCTCCGCCACGCCCGGGGTCGCCCGCAAGGCCGCAACCGCCTGATCGATGCGCAGGTCGATCTCCGGGCCCGGCGCGAGCTGGACCGTCAGCGTGCCGGAAAGACCCGCTCCCCACCGGGCCACCGCCGTTCCGAGGCCCATGGCCGCGGCCAGGGCCAGAATCGCGAGATACACCATGGCGGCAATCAGCCACGGGAGGAACCGGTTGGCGTTGTCGCCTTCGAGCGGCAGATCGGCTTGGCGCCGGATCATGCGAGCCTCCGCTGCGCCACTTCCGAGATTACCTCCAACGCACCGTCGGCGAGGTGGAGCCGCGGGTGCCCGAACCTTTCGACGAGAGGCTCGTTGTGGGTGGCGATCACCACGGTAGTGCCGACTTTGTTGAGTTCCTCGAACAGATGCATGATGCGCATGGCGATGCGGTCGTCGATGCTGCCGGTCGGCTCGTCGGCGATCAATAGACTGGGCCGGTTGATCACCGCCCGTGCCACAGCGACCCGCTGCTGCTCGCCGCCGGACAGGACCGGCGGACGTGCGTTCAATTGGTGCTCCAGCCCGACCCAGTGCAGCAGTTCCACGACCTGTTCGCGGATCTTGCTCTTGCGGGTGCCGGCGATTCTGAGCGGCAGCGCCACATTGTCGATCGCCGACAGGTGATCGAGCAGCCGGAAGTTCTGAAAAACCACGCCGATTCGCCGGCGCAGGTTCGGCAGTTCGTCCTTGGACATCGTCGCGACGTCGCGCCCGAACAGCCGGATCAGACCACGCGACGGCCGGTGCGCAAGATAGATCAGCTTCAGCAAGGTGGACTTGCCGGCGCCGCTCAACCCGGTCAGGAAATGGAAAGAGCCCGGCTCCAAATCGAATCTGATGTCGCGCAGGATTTCCGGCCCTTGACCGTATCGCATGCCGACGTTCTCGAAACGGACGACCGGCTCTCGATCGTTCATGCGGACCGACGCTGAAAATCTCTTGAGGAGGGTGAACATCGCATAGCCGCCGCCGGTGCGTCCAGCGTCCCGGCGGCTCGGACCGACACGCGCTTGTCTTGATTCGGAGAAGCGCCTAGTCTGTCATGTGGGCGCCAACCAATACTTAATCAGTTCGACGTGAGCCAATCCATACAACTGACGTGCCCTGCTTGCTCGACCCACTTCCGGGTCCCGCAGGATGCCTTGGGGACGACGGGTCGAAAGGTGCGCTGCTCGAGTTGCAGGCATGTCTGGCACCAGGAGCCGGTGCAGGAGTTCCGCCCGATCGTGGAGATGGATCCCGGACTGGAAATGGCCCCGGTGCCCGATGCCGTGGCCGATCTGACGCCCGGCGCCGATGAACCGCCGCCGCGGGAGGGACTGGAGAACGAGGAGGCAGACGGCGCCCGCGGGGAACGCCGACGGCGCCGTTCAAGACGCAAGTCATCGCTCAGGGCGGCGCGTCGCGAGGGCCAGGAACGGGCGCAGCGAAGCTCCCGCCGCGTCTTGGGACATGCGGTCGGTTGGGCGGTGTTCGTCGCAATGCTGGGCGGCCTCGCCGGCAGCGGCATCGTCTACCGGCAGCAGATCATCGACTACCTGCCGCCTGACGCGAAGCATCAGGCTGCGGATGTGTATGACTGGCTCGGCCTGCCGTTCAGCCTCCCTGGCTATGGGCTGAAGATCGAGGTCACTCAGTCGTCACGGGATGAGGCAGAGCAGGAGTCGGTTCTGGTCATCGAGGGCAAGATCACCAACATCTCCGCGAAGGCCCGTGAGCTGCCGCAGTTGCGCGCCGCGTTGCGCGATTCCGACAATCGGGAACTCCAACACTGGTTCGTCCGCCTGAACGGGGATCAGCTCTTGTCTGGTCAGACCGCCAGTTTTCGGACGACGATCGACAATCCGGCCGAGGAGGCGCGGAACCTGCACATCACCTTCGCAAGAAGCGACTGACCGGTCATTGCCGTCATTCCGCGTGCGCCGTGGGCCGGTCGGAAAAGGGGGAGGCTATGGCCAGAATTCTGGTAGCCGAAGACGATGCCGCGGTGCGCGAGTTCGTATACCGGGCGCTGCGCCAACGCGGGCACGACGTCACGGCCGTCACCGACGGGCTGTCGGCGCTGCAGGCGCTCGGCAAGGACAGCTTCGAACTCCTGTTGACCGATATCCGGATGCCGGGCTTGGATGGGGTGACGCTCGCCCTCAAGGTGGCCAAGGACCATCCGGACGTCACCATCATGATGATGACCGGCTACGCCACGGAAGAACAGCGGGCGCACAACCTTGATCGCCTGATCCATCGGGTGGTGAGCAAGCCGTTTACGTTGGACGAGATTTGCAAAGCCACCGACGAGGCGCTCGCCGCCGGGGCGACGCCGGCGGCCTAACCACGACCGATCAGAATCGCTTCAACAGCCGGTCGATGTAGTCGAGCTCTTCGACCTCCCGATGCGGCTCGCCAGAACGACGGCGCAGCTCGTCGAGGATCTGGCGCGCCCGGCGGACCTCCGCCTCGTCGGGCACCTTGACGTCGGTACCCCAGGCGTTGCCGTTGCTGTCGTAACGCCGCCCCAGCGGGTCGCGGTTGCCGCGGCGGAACCCCTGATTGCCCGGATTGAACCCCAACTGCTGTCCGAACTGCTGGGCCAGTTGCTGCATGGCCTGTCCCATGCCGGCGCGCAGCTGCTCCAACGCCTCGCCCTGGGACCCAAGCGCGCGTCCCGGCTGGCCCTGTTCGAGGGCGCGGCTGGCATCCCGCATGGCGCGTTCGGCGCGGCCAAGCGCCTCCGGGATCTGTCCCGTCAGCTCGTCCATCTGTCGCATGAGGTCCCCGAGCATGCGCCTGAGCGCCTCTTGATCAGCGGCGCGCCCGGAGGTGTCGGGCCGCTGCCCTTCGCGGCCGGACTCGTTCTGACGCTGGGCGTCGCGGAAGGTCTGGTCGAGCAACTCCTGTTGCCGGCGGGCCAGTTGTTCCAGCGAGTTCATCATCTGCTGCGCCGGGTTCTCGCCTTGGGGCATCCTGCCCGCCATGCCCATGCGCAGGTTCTCCAGCAGATCGCGCAGCTGCGACAGAAGCTGACGCGCCGCCTCGCGCGCGCCGGTGGTGGCCATCTCCCGGATCTGGTCGAGCATCCGTTGCAGATCCTGAGCCTCGAAGATGTCCATGTCGGGAGTGGGCGGCAGCGCCCCCTGATACTTCTCCGGATTGCGCCGCATATCTTCGGCGAGAGCCTGGAAGAACTCGTCCATGGCCTGCTGCAGCTGGTCCAACAGCTCCTGCAGCTCGGCGTCGTCGGCACCCCGTTCGAGCGCGTCCTGCAGCGCCTGCTGGGCGTCCAAGAGCGCCCGCTCGGCGAGGCTGGTCTCGCCGTCCTCGATGCGCAGCGCCGTGTCCCACATGAGCTGTTGAACCTCGCCGACCGCGGTCTCGCTCTCGTCCCTCAGCAGTCGGTCATGGATCGATTTCAACGCCAGGAACACAACAACGTCGTCCCGGTAGTCCTCTGGCTTGAGCGCCCGCCGGGCCGCCATGCGCGCGATGTCGCGCCGCGTGCTCTTGTTTTGGTCCAGCGTGAGCTGCTTGCGCATTTCGACCAGCAGCTGGGCCAGCCGGTTGCGGAACAGGCGCTCGGGCAAGACGATTTCCACAACTTCGCTCTCGCCGGTCTGTCCCAACGCGTCCTTGGCCGCAAGCCGGATCTCGACCGGCAGGCCGGCCCAGATATGCGCCGTGAGGTCGTGGTAGCTTGCGCTCTGCGCGGTCTTGGGCGCCGTCCCCGGGAGCGGCAGCTTGAGCTTGATCGCGTCCTCGGCGTTGGCGTCCGGCCGGTCCTGGGGGCGCCGGATCGTGGCGGACGCCTCGGTCACGCCGAAATCGTCCTGGGCCTTGTATTCAAGTCGAAGCGAGCCGCGCGGCGTGCCGGCGGGAGGGTTGACGAAGGCGATGCGGGGGGCTTCATCGCCGGTAATCGCGAGCGTCCAGGCCCCGACCTCGGTGCCGCGCTGGATGACGGCCATGCGGCCGGCCCGCTCGATCTCGCCCGAATACTGAAACGTCCGCGCGCCGTCCCCGCTGGAGATCGGCTCGAAATCCTGCTCAATGCCGGCGACCCGCAAGCGCGGCGTGCCGCGCCCACCGTGTACCTGCGCCATCAGGGTGCTGCCCGCCGGCACCTCGATCAGACCCACTGATGCATCCGTTGCGGGCTGGCCATGTTCCGCGGAGACGGCGCCAAATCGGAGAAAGCGCGGCGCAAGGCCGGTATAGGCCGGCGGCGTGATCCATACATCAAGACTGACCGGCAGTCCGGCTCCGAGCGCGGCGAGTTGCGGCGACAACGCCCGCGCCAGGCGATTGCTGGCGTCGTTCCATCCGGCCGACAGGCCGACGACCAACAGCAGGATCAGCGCGCCGCGCAGCGCCCAGGGATCCCGTCGGGGCAGGCCCGGTCTTGGCGCCTCGACCGCGAGCGCCTTGATCCGCGCCAGCATGCGGCGCCGGTGCGCGCGCCACAGCGCTTCGGCCTCCGGATCGCCCCGGCCGATGTCGATGCGATCGCGGGAGAGGGACAAGGGGCGGTGCGGTAGTTCGCTGGAAAGCTCCAGACGCCGCCTGGCGGCCGCTGCGGAAGGTAGGCGGAAGGCCGGAAGGGCGCGGTAGACCGTCCAGGCGAAAGCCGCGGCAAGGCTCAGCAGCGCAAGGCTGTGCAGCCAGCCGGGCAAGACCGGGAACAGATCGAACAGAGCCGCGGCCAGGAACAGTCCGCAAACGCCCAGCGGCGGCCATAGGGCCGGCCAAACCGACTCCCAGAACAGTGCAAGCCGGGAGATCCAGAGCTTGGCAGAGACGCGAACGCCCTCTGTGAAGACCGGGCGGATCATACCGACCCCCTGCCAGCGGCGATGCGTGCGGCCGGCTGCGCTTCTTGCGAGAGCCAGTCCGGCAGGCTGTCCTGCGCCAACAGATCGGCGAATCCTTGGCGCGGCCGGATCACCGCGAACCGGTCGCCGTGGACCAGTACCTCGGGCACCAACAAGCGCCCGTTATAGCTCGAAGCCATAACGGCACCGTAGGCTCCGGCCGAGCAGATCGCAAGTAACGCCTCCGCGACCAGCGGCGGCATGGCCCGGCCGGTCGCGAAACTGTCTCCGGTTTCGCAAATCGGACCGACCACATCGGCAGGCTCGTAGACCGCATCCGCCGCAGGTTCTACCAGCGGCACAATGGCATGCCCGGCATCGTACATAGCCGGACGCAACAGGTCGTTCATGGCAGCGTCCACGATGATGAAGCGCCGCTCGACCCCCTGTTTCACATACAGCACCCGGGTCAGCAGCACGCCCGCATTGCCCACCATGGCCCGGCCCGGCTCGACGATCAGCTCGCAGCCCAACGGTCCCAACAGTTCGCGAACGATTTCGGCATAGCCGGCAATATCCGGAGGGCTTTCGCTGCCATAGCGGATGCCGACACCGCCGCCGATGTCCAGCCGGCTTACGGCATGACCGGCGGCGCGCAGTTCCGCCACCAGCTCCGCCAATTTGGTGAAGGCGGAGCGGAACGGGGTCAGCTCCAGGAGTTGGGAGCCGATGTGCACGGCCAAGCCCACCGGGACGATTCCGTCCAACGCTTCGGCCCGGGCATACACCTCGGGCACATGGGCCAAGTCCACGCCGAACTTGTTCTCCGCCGTGCCCGTGGTGATCTTGGCGTGGGTGCGGGCGTCCACATCCGGATTCACGCGGATCACGACGGTCGCCGTCCGGTCCTTGGCCGCGGCGACCTCGGCCAGCACCTCGAGCTCGGGCGCCGATTCCACGTTGATCTGACGGATGCCAGAATCGAGCGCGAAGGCCATCTCCTGCCGGGTCTTGCCGACGCCGGAAAACACGATCCGCTCCGGCGGCACGCCTGCGGCAATCGCGAGGCGCAGCTCGCCTTCCGAGACCACGTCGGCGCCCGCGCCCTGGCGGGCGAGTGCCGCGATCACCGCCTGGTTGCCGTTCGCCTTGACCGCATAGCAGATCATGGCGTTCTGGTCCGCGAACGCGTCGGCGAATTCATGATAGCGCCGGTCCAGCGCCGCCTGCGAATAGCAGTAGGCGGGCGTGCCCACGACCGTGGCCAGCTGCTCGAGCGACACGTCCTCGGCGAACAGAGCGCCGTCCCGATAGGCGAATTCGGGCGCGGGCGGTGTGCGGACTGAGTCGGTCATGTGCGTCTCACGACGATGGATACTTCCGTGGATAGTCGTCCGTTTGCCCTTCCGGTAGCCTCGGCGGGCCTTCCTTGCCGCAGGCCACGGCCCCTGCGCCCACAGCAAAGGCCAGCATCGCGGCAACAATAAGACGAGTGAGCTTCGTCATCCCTTGCGTCCTTTGGCCAAGAACCGCCGGCGCGCTTCCGTCACGGCGCGGCGCACGTTCTTCGGCGCGGTGCCGCCGGCGCTGGTGCGGCTCGCCACCGACCTTTCGGGCGTCAGCACCGAGAACACCTCGGCCGTGATGCGCGGCTCGATCAACTGCATGTCCTCCAGCGCCAGTTCGGCCAGCTCGCAGCCGCGCTCCTCGGCCAGCCTGACCAGCCGTCCGGTCAGATGATGCGCCTGGCGGAACGGAACGCCCAGTTCGCGCACCAGCCAGTCGGCCAGGTCCGTCGCTGTGATATAGCCCGCCTTTGCCGCTGCGGCCATGGCTTCGCGATTGAAAGTCACGTCGCTGACCATGCCGGCCATAGCGGCGAGGCACAGGCCCAAGCTGTCTGCGGCTTCGAAGACCGGCTCCTTGTCTTCCTGCATGTCCTTGCTGTAGGCCAGCGGCAGGCCCTTGAGCACGGCCAAGAGCGTGTTGAGCGCGCCGATCACGCGCCCAGTCTTACCGCGCACCAGCTCGGCTGCGTCCGGGTTGCGCTTCTGCGGCATGATCGAGCTGCCGGTCGAAAACGCGTCCGACAGGCTCACGAAGCCGAATTGCACCGTGGACCAGAGCACCATCTCCTCGGCCAGGCGCGAGAGGTGGGTCGCCGTGATCGCCGCCGCCGCCAGAAACTCGAGCGCGAAGTCCCGGTCCGAGACGGCGTCCACCGAGTTGGCCGCCGGCCGATCGAAGCCGAGCGCCTTGGCAGTGACCGTCCGGTCGATCGGAAAGGATGTGCCGGCCAGCGCAGCGGCGCCCAGCGGGCATTCGTTCATGCGCGCTCTGGCGTCCGTCATCCGCCCCCGGTCGCGGCCGAACATCTCCACATAGGCCATGAGATGGTGGCCGAGGGTGATCGGCTGGGCGGCCTGCATATGGGTGAAACCGGGTATGATCGCGTCCGCATGGGCTTCGGCCTGATCGATCAGCGCCGCCTGCAGCTCCGTGAGCTTCTCATCCAGCCGGTCGATGGCGCGCCGCAGCCACAGGCGAAAGTCCGTCGCCACCTGGTCGTTGCGTGAGCGTGCGGTGTGCAGCCGCCCGGCGGCGTCGCCGATGATGTCCTTGAGCCGCGCCTCCACATTCATGTGGATATCCTCCAGCGCGGGGTCGAACTCGAAGGCGCCGGATTCGATGTCCCGCAACACCCGGTTGAGGCCGCGGTCGATGGCGGTGCCGTCCTTCTTGGTGATGATCCCCTGTTTGACCAGCATGGCGGCGTGCGCCTTTGATCCGGCGATATCTTCCGCATATAACCGCTTGTCGATGTTGATCGACGCGTTGATCTGTTGCATCACCGCGTCCGGTCCGTGTGCGAACCGTCCGCCCCACAAGACATTGGCGGCACCGGATTCGCGCCGGGCCCGCGGCTTGCGCCGGACGCTCATGACCGAAACCCAGCTGCTCGTGAGGCAACGCCATTGACCATCAGGCAGATCACCGTCGGGGCCGTCATTGCGGAACTCCTTCTGTTCATCGCGCTTGCCGTTCTGTTGCAGCCCGAGCCCCGCGCGCTGCCCGCGCGGACCGCGGAACCTCCGAAATTCGAAGGGAGTTTTCAGCACTTTACCGCGTTCAGCCCGCGCCGGCCAACGCCCGAGGCGACCATCACCGACGGCGATGGCCGCCCGCTCGGGCTCGACGCCTTCGCGGGCAAGGTGGTGGTGCTGAACTTCTGGGCCACTTGGTGCGCCCCGTGCAAGCGCGAGATGCCCGATCTGGATCGTCTGCAGGCGGCGCTCGGCGGGCCGGACTTCGCGGTGGTCACCGTTTCGATCGACCGCAAGGGACGCGAGGTGGTGGAACCCTGGATGCGCAGCGCCAAGCTCGAACATCTGGCCATGTATCTCGACCCCGGCAGCAAGCTGTTGCGCGCTTTCGGCGGCCGGGGCTTGCCGACCACCTACATCCTCGACCGGAAGGGCTTCGTGGCCGGCATGATCGAGGGACCGGCCGAGTGGAACGCGGACGAGGCCAGGGCGCTGGTGCGGTTCTATCTGGCCGAATCGGGCGCCGAAGGGTAACTGGTCCGCGTTATGTTGCGTCGATCTTCGCCCGCGGCTATGAGTTGGGACATGCGGTTCACTGCTGCATGGCTTGGGTTTGTCGAGAGTCGCGCCGGACCGGCAATGGCGGTCGTCCTCTCGGTGGTTGCCCTGCCAGCCCTCGCGGCCGAATCGCCCAAGTCCGCCGGCGACATCAAGTACCAGGACGGCGCCGTGTACACCGGCGCCTTCGGCATCGAAACGTCCGGCCCGCTCAAGCTCCAGCAGCGCCGCTATCCGGATGGCAAGGGTGTCATGTCATGGCCTGACGGCGCGCGCTTCGAGGGCGCGTTCGAGAAGGGCAAGCCGCGCCAGGGCACCTATTTCTGGAGCAAGGCGGAGTGGTGCGCCGGCCGTGTCACCGAGGGCTATGTGTTCGACGCCGTGGCCAACTGCCGCTTCGCGGACGGCACCACCTACAAAGGCGGCATGAAGGGCAACCGGCCCGACGGCAAGGGCGAGATGCGCTGGCCCGGCGGCAACCGCTTCAAGGGCACGTTCAAGGACGGCAAGCCGGTCGAAGGCGCCTTCCATGCCAAGGGCGGAACCCTCTGCAAGGGGCCGGTCAACGCGGCCTATCGGGTCGAAGGGAGCGGCCAGTGCGACTACGGCTCGGGCGCCCGTTATGTCGGGAGGTTCAAGGACGGCGTACGGCACGGCAAGGGTAAGATGCGCTTTACTTCGGGCGTCGCCTATGACGGCGCCTGGGTGCGCGGCAAACAGCATGGCCGGGGGATCTACTCCTGGTCCGACGGGTCGCGATTCGAAGGGGACTTCGAAGACGGCCGGCCGACCAAGGGCGCCTATCAGGGCAAGGACGGCTCCGTCTGCCGCGGTCCGGTCAACGCCAACTACCAGATCACCGGCAAGGGCGCCTGCGACTACGCCGGCGGAAGCCGATATGAGGGCGCGTTCAAGGACGGCGTGCACCACGGCGCAGGGACCATGCGTTTCGCCAACGGCGCCGCCTATACCGGCGCTTGGGTCAATGGCGAGCAGCATGGGCGCGGCGCCTACGTCTGGCCTGACGGTTCCCGCTTCGAGGGTGAGTTCCGGAACAGCCAGCCGCGCGACGGCACTTTCCGCGCCAAGGCGGGTACGGTGTGCAGCGGGCCGATGAACGGGAATTACCGGGTCGACGGCCGTGGCAAGTGCGACTACGGCGGCGGCACCGAATACGAGGGCGAGTTCAAAGGCGGCGTTCATCACGGCGAGGGCAAGATCCGCTTCGCCAGCGGCGCCAGCTATATCGGCGGCTGGCTGAACGGCAAGCTGCACGGGCGCGGCACCTACATCTGGGCGGATGGGACCCGCTATACCGGCGCCTTCGCGGATGACAGCCCGCACGGCGCCGGGCGGTTTGCCGGCGAGGGTGGTGCGGCCGAGCCCGTCTGTGTGCGCATGGAGAAGGGCGAAATCGCCGAAACCCTGGACGAGGCGCGCTGCGCCGGGATCAAGTAGCTCTGACCGTCTGCCGCGCCCGAACCGCAACAGAATTGACTCCATATGGCCGGAAAGTGCTCTAGGCTCGCACTATGTCCGAGGGGCGAATCTTCCACATCTGCGAACGCACGGCCTGGGACGCGGCCGAGAGGTCCGGCGCGTATCAGGGCTCCGCGGACGACCGGGCGGACGGGTTCATTCATTTCTCCACGGCCGCCCAGGTCGTGGCCAGCGCTGCCAAGCACCGTGCCGGGCAGGACGGGCTTGTGCTGCTCACCGTCGACGCCAAGCGGCTCGGTGCCGCGCTGCGCTGGGAGCCGTCCCGCGGCGGAGAGCTGTTTCCCCATCTCTATGGAGCGCTCCCGGTCGCGGCGGTGCTTGCGGTGCAGGATCTGCCGCTGGGGCCCGACGGGGGCCACGCCTTTCCCCCTCTGGACTGAAGGCGGCGTCGATGGATGCCTATCGGCTGTTTGGCCCACTGCTGCGTCTGCTGCCGCCCGAGACCGCGCATCACCTGACGGTCCGCGCGCTGGCGCACGGGTTTGGTCCGCGCGGGGCGGCGCCGGACGACCCGGTGCTTGCGACCCGGGTGTTCGGACTCAACTTCCCCAATCCGGTCGGCTTGGCGGCGGGCTTCGACAAGGAAGCCGAGGCGTATCGGGCCATGCTCGATCTGGGCTTCGGCTTCGTCGAGGTCGGCAGCATCACCCCGCGCCCCCAGCCCGGCAATCCCCCGCCGCGGGTGTTCCGCCTGCCCGAGGACCGGGCCGTGATCAACCGCCTCGGCTTCAACAGCGGCGGCCATGCGGCGGCGGCTGCGCGCCTGGTGGCGCATCGGCCTGGTGCCGGCGTCGTCGGCATCAACCTCGGCAAGAACCGGGACAGCGCTGACGCCGCCGCCGACTATGCCCGCGGCGCCACAGTCTTCGCCGGGCTCGCGGACTATCTGGTGGTCAATGTGTCTTCACCGAATACGCCGGGGCTCCGGGCGCTTCAGGGGCCGGCCGAGCTCACCGAGGTGTTGTCCCGGGTGACGGCGGCAATGGACAAGGCGACCACCGGGCACAGCCCGCCGCTCCTGTTGAAGATCGCGCCGGATCTGGCGGACCGAGACCTGGAAGACATCGCCGCGGTGGTCGGCGGGCAGGCAGTGGACGGGGTCATCGTGTCCAACACCACCGTCGCCCGCCCGCCGGAGCTCAAGGGGCGGCATCGGCAGGAGGCTGGCGGATTGAGTGGCCGGCCTCTCTTCGCTCCGTCGACCCGGGTGCTGTCGAAGATGTACCGGCTGACCGCCGGGTCGGTGCCGCTTGTGGGCGTCGGCGGCATCGCTTCGGGCGCGGACGCCTACGCCAAGATCCGCGCTGGGGCCGCGCTGATCCAGCTCTACACGGCGCTCATCTATCAGGGTCCCGCGCTCGTCGCCCGGATCAAGTCGGGGCTCGCGGCGCGTCTCAAGGCCGACGGCTACCGCCATGTGGCCGATGCCGTCGGGGCAGACCATCGTTAGCCCTCTATTAGGACCTTGCTCATACTCGGTTAACCATATGTCAAGACATGGCGCGGAGACTTCCGCGACTGCGGAGGTTGCACGCGCGGAATGGCTTTTCTCGCCCACTACTTCTCGACCCTCGTCTACCTGGCGATCGGCTACGCCGTCGCTTTCGTGCTGCATCAGCACGTCCCCGATTTCGACGCCTATCTCGCCTACGCCTTCGGTGGACTCACCAGCCTGCTGCTTCTGTTGCTGCACACGCTGCGTGCGCTGGGGGCGGCTCGGCGTCAATTCAGGCGCGAGATCGAAAAGCTCAGGGACGAGCTCTATGACGCGGAAGACGAGATGGAGGGGGCATGCAAGGAAGTGCGGCGCATCAGAGAAGCCATCAGTGTGGCGAGCAAGGAGAAGGTCGTCCAGGCGGCGGACGGCCAGGGTCTCGATGACGTGATCGCCGAGGTCAAGGTGCTGCAGGATCTGATCGGCCAGCTGTCTGCCGCACCGGCCGCCAGCGCAGCCCCCGCCATTGCTGCGGCCCCGCCAGGCGCGACGGCGACTCCGCCGCCCCAGGCGGCGGGCGGCGAGGCGCGCAAGGAGCCGATGCCCTTGCCAAAGAATGCCAAGACAGAGGCCACGGATCAGACCCCCATCCCATCCGCTTTGCCGCAGGCCGCGAACGACCTCGACGAGAGCGGCATCCTCTCCGTGGTACAGGACGGTCTCAAGGCGGATCGGGTCGAACTGGTGTTGCAGCCGGTCGTCCGTCTGCCGCAGCGCAAGCGCCGCTACTTCGAGTGCTACTCCCGCATCGACGACGGCGCCGGCCGCGTCGTGCTGCCCGAGCAGTATCTTGAGGTGGCGCGCAAGGCCGGGCTGATTGCGCCGATCGACAACATGCTGCTGTTCCGGTGCGTGCAGCTCATCCGCCGGGTGCGCAAGGCGCAGCAGGATGTGGGCTTCTTCTGCAACATCTCGTCGCACAGCTTGGCGGACACTCCGTTCCTGCGCGATTTCATCGCCTTCATGGCGGAGAATGTCGAGTTGGCGCCCAATCTGGTGTTCGAGTTCGCCCAGGCGGACGTCGCCGAGATGACCGAGGACGTGGCCTACAACCTTCAGCGGCTCGCCGATCTGGGCTTCCGCTTCTCGATCGACCAGGTGACCGCGCTGAACATGGATTACGGCGAGCTGGCCCGATACTTCTTCCGCTTCGTCAAGGTCGATGCCGCCATCCTGCTGAGGATGATCCGGTCGGAAACCGACGGGAGCGAGCCGCCCGTCGCGGCCGGCGACATGCGGCTCAAGGATTTCAAGGCCCAGCTCGACCGGGCCGGCATGGATCTGATCGTCGAGAAGGTGGAGCAAGAGCGGGATCTGGTCGAGCTCTTGGACTACAACATCGACTACGGTCAGGGCTATCTGTTCGGCGAGCCTCGACCAGCCAAGTCCGCCGCCTGATCCGGCCCGGCAGCGCCAGATAGCACACCGGCGCAAGGGTCGCGCACGCACAGCTTGTGTGTTCCTGCCACGCCCATGCATGCATCCTCTGGCTGTACTGCTCGATAAGCAACCTCCCGGTTGGCGATGGCGGCCCGCCGGCTGTTGTGAGGGTGTAGCCCGACGCCAGAACCGGTCAGCGCATTATTGTATCTATACAAACGGTAGGCGGGCCGTATCGGAAACATCTGTTTGACGTCATCAACAAAAGAATCCATCCTTCGCGTGGGAGGAGAGATTCTTGAAAATCGACGTCGCACTGGCGGCGATGCCGTTCGCACCGCTGTCGACCCCGTCGCTGGGATTGGGATTACTCCACAGCGCGCTCGCGGCGCGCTCGGTCACCACCAAGACCTTTTACTTCTCCTTCAGATTTGCACAGCAAGTCGGCGCGGCGCTGTACGACCAGATCTCTGACGGCGATCCGGCGCGCGCCGATCTTGTCGGAGACTGGGTCTTCAACGGCAACCTGTTCGACGAAGACACCCTCGATATCGAGGGCTATGTGCGCGATGTGCTGCATGGAGCCTCGCGCCACCACAGGGCCAAGCGATATCGCCCCGGCGTCGACGCTGAGGGGTGGGTTGCGCAGGTGCTGGAGATCCGTGACAAGACCGGGCCATTCCTGGATGAGTGTGTCGACACCCTGCTGGCCCATGACCCCAGCATCGTGGGCGTCACCAGCATGTTCGAGGAACACGTCGCCGCTTTGGCGCTGGCCAAAAAGATCAAGGCCGCGCGCGAGGATGTGTTTGTCGTCATGGGAGGTTCGAACTGCGAGGCATCGATGGGTCTTGAAACGGCCCGTCAATTCCCGTTCCTCGACGCGGTCGTGAGCGGCGAGGGTGACATCGCGTTCCCCGAGCTCGTTGACCGTCTACGTGACGGCCGCTCCTTGACGGGCATTCCGGGGGTGCATCTGAGAGCCCACGTCGATCGGGAGACCGATGTCTCGCACGCGCCTGGTGTCGAGTCCATGGACGATCTGCCCTATCCCGATTTCGACGACTACTTCCAGCAGAGCCAGGGGACAGGATTCACTTTCGATGAGGTCGCTGCGCCCCACCTGATGTTCGAAACGGCAAGAGGATGCTGGTGGGGTCAGATCAATCACTGCACGTTTTGTGGTCTGAACGGCGCGACCATCGCGTTCCGAAGCAAATCGGCCGCGCGGGCCATGGACGAGCTTCTTTATCTGATCGAGAAATATCCCGGCCATCCGGTCGCGGTCTCGGACAACATCCTGGATCATAAGTATCTCAAGGACTTCGTTCCGGCCCTGACTGAGAAGAACCCGGGCGTCGAACTGTTCTATGAGGTGAAGGCCAATCTGAAAAAGCACGAAGTCCGGGCGCTGAGGGAGGCTGGAATCAAGCGAATCCAGCCCGGAATCGAGAGCTTCAGCACGCCGATCCTCAAGCTCATGCGAAAGGGCGTCTCCGCTATTCAGAACGTGCAGCTGTTGAAATGGTGTCGCGAACTGGGGGTCACGCCCGTCTGGGGCCTGTTGTGGGGGTTCCCGGGAGAAGATCCGGACGAATACGCGCGGATGGCAAAGCTGTTGCCGCTGCTGACCCATCTGGCGCCGCCGGTCGGCATCACGCAGATACGTCTCGACCGCTTCAGTCCCAATTTCAACAATGCGAACGAAGAGGGTTTCGTCAACGTGATGCCGTTTCCCTCTTATCGGTACGTCTATCCCCTTGAAGACGATGCCCTGCGCAATCTCGCCTATTTCTTCACCTACGACTACGCCGATGGCAGGGATGTCGCCGGTTACACGCAGCCGATCGTCGATGCGGTCGAGGCTTGGTGCGAGGTGCAGGAAAAAAGCGCGTTGTTCTACGTCGACAAGGACGATGCACTGATGATCTGGGACCTGAGGCCGGGGGCGCGAAGTCACCTTTATGCCTTGAGGGGCGCGTTGCGTGTTCTTTACGTGGCTTGCGATACCGCGTGTTCACTGGGGCAGCTGCGTAAGACGATCCTGGCGGAAACCGGCCAGGAATGGGACGACGAGCGGATCGAAGAGGAACTCCGCCCGTTGTTGGACTGCGGCTTGATGATCCGGGAGGGGCAGCTGTTCTTGAGCCTGGCCATCCCGACCGGAGAGTACGCCTTGTCCACCTATGCCGTATTTCGGTTTCAAGAGATCCTGCAGGATCTCGGAGAGGAGTCGGGGGATGACACCGTAATCAGGTTGACTGAACCCTTCGCCGGCACAAACCTGCGGGTCGCGCAGGCTGTAGCCCGCTGATCGAGAGATCAGATCAATCAAGGGAGAAAACCATGGCAGAAAAAGAGTTCCAACTCTCGCCCGAGGACTTCGTCTTTGATGATGAAGGGCATGTCCGCATCAAGTCCAAGCAACTGGCCGACAGCCTCAGGGAAGAGCTGAAAGGTGCAGGTGGGGCAGCCGCTGCAGCGCCGTCCAGCCAGCAGCCGATCGTCAAAGTGATGATGTGACGGCGAGCTTCGCTCCATTCCCTTAAGCTTGCACGTCCTGCCAGCGGGTCCATCGTCGCAGCACATGGACGCGCCTCGACGCAAGCGCGAAGGCAAGTTCCAGGGCATCAT
>JAAUXY010010094.1_pt1 | contig 25839 bp, 23 predicted proteins | sample 7278121 | NCBI WGS metagenome assembly JAAUXY01 (sample SAMN14350117, study PRJNA611818) | marine sediment metagenome | isolation source: surface marine sediment (1.8m) | place: French Polynesia: Moorea | collected 2018-08 | reverse complement strand
CGTTCCTGTCAGAGACACTAGTACAAAGGCGTGTGGATTTCCTTCATGATGTTCGTCTGGGGGGGAAGTTGACGACCGAACAAGAACAAACGATCTGGCAGAATCCCCAGTTTCGCGCCTATCTCGGCGGCACGGCGCTGTCCGGCATGGGACTTGCGATGCAGCAGCTGCTCCTGAGCTGGATCCTCATCGGTATTCTCTTGCTGCCTGCCAACCAGGTGGGCCTCATTCAGGCCCTCATCGGTATTCCGGGCGTGTTTCTCATGCTCATGGGCGGCGCCATAGCCGACCGCGCGGATCCGCGCAATTTTCTGATTGGTATCTATCTGGTTGCCCCCGTGTTTCCGCTTTTTCTGGTGGCGATGGAGCTGGCGGGCTGGTTTGCCGTGTGGAGCGTCATCGTCTGGGGCTTCGGCATCAGCGTGGTGCAGTCGTATTCCATGCCGCCGCAGCAGGCCATTCTCAACCGCATCAGTGGCCCCGCCGTGCAGCAGGGGGTTACCGCGGCAACGGCAGCCGGCTTTGTGGTCCAGGTCGTTGGCCTCGGGCTTGCCGGTCAGATCGACCAGCTCGGGGTGGTGCCCGTGCTTGTTGGTCAGGGTGTGGTGATTGCCCTGGCCGCCTGGGCGATGACCCGGGTGGCACCGGTGACGGCGCCGCCGCCCGTGCATCGCGAGTCGGCGCTCAAGGGCATCTGGGAAGGACTCAAGGCCACCTACCAGAGCAAGGTGATCTTCAACGTGCTGGTGATCAACTTTGCCTCGAGCATCTTCAACGCGGGCTCGTTCATGACCGTGTTTCCCTTTGTCGTGAAACGCGTATACGACGGCGATGCGTTCACCTTGTCCTGGTTGATGATGATTTTCTTCGGCGGCGCGGCGCTCTCCAACGCCATCCAGCTCAGGTTCATGCCGTTCGCGCGCCCCGGCCGACTGTTCCTTGCCATGCAGCTGACCCGCATCATTGTGCTTTTCCTCATCTACATCCGCGGCGATTTGTGGCTCCTGGTGCTCGCCACGTTCGGCTGGGGGCTCAACATGGGGGTGACCACGAACCTCGCCCGCACGATTGTGCAGGAGTCGGCGGAACCGGCATTTCGCGGACGGATTCTGTCGGTTTTCAGCGTCGGCATGGTCGGCAGCGCCCCTATCGGCGCCATTGTGCTCGGCTGGATGATCGAGACGTTCGGCACGCTGAATGCGCTGTGGCCGGCCATGATTCTGTCGGCGCTGCTGTTTCTGTACGGCGTTTTTTTTACGGGCGTGTGGCGCTATCAGAGCCAGGCGCCGGCGGTAGATCCCTGACGCGCTCATCGAGAGCCGGGCAGGCCGGTAGCGGCGCCAGTTCCTCAGCGTACCAGAAGCTTGCCGCCGACCAGTCGTCCGCCCGTTCGAACAGATTCCCCTTGTAAGCGTCGAGGTCCACCGGCTGCCCGGCGTGACCAATCTGTTGGATGGTTGCGCGCAGACGTTCGTGCCAGACGATCGGATCGGTAAGGTGCCAGCGGTACATCGACACCGCCCCCGGAATCCCGTCCTGGTCCGGGTCGACCCGGCTTGCGCCAAGCTGGGCGAAAGCCGTCTGCTGAATCCCATAAGACAGACCCACGTAGTCCTCCGATCCAGTGCCGACGATGGTGGCGAATTCGTCATCACCGTCCATGTAAAACTTCACTTCGCCTTCGCCCCACCAGTCGGGCACGAGCGGGCGGATACCGAACACCACGCCCAGAAAGCGGCCCGCGCCCTGACGCTGCGGCAGAAACTCGAAGTCGACGCCGGGTGTGGTCGGATTCTGGCGTTGAAAGCAGCCGTGCAGGTTGCCGCTGTGGGCGGGCAGCTCATCTTCTTCGGTGTAGTCGACCTGGTAGAAGACGGTCATCGGCTTCGGCGTCTCGTTGGCAAGCTCAATGCGGGCGTGACGGTTGAACGGCATGGGCAGGTACGAGTTCATGCCATAGCGCTCGCCGACGGCGTGCACCGCGGTCTGGAACGATGCGGTCGCGCCATGGGCAAACCCGAAAAAGTCACCCAGCGGGAGTTCCAGGGAGGGAAACGTCGCGCCCTCCCAGTACATTCTGATGACCGCGCCTCTGAGCGCACGCCGGCTCGCCGGCGTGGTCAGCCAGATGTGGCGGATGATCCCGGTACCTTCGATATCGGCAAGCGTGACCGTGGCGCCGGCTTCGACCACCCTGGCCGGATCGCCTTTGCGGCCGACGCCGAGGGGGCTCGCCGCGCGCCCGCCGTTCCCGGGCGCGCCGGTTGGATTTTCGAAGCAGATTGAACGGGAGCGGGTGTTGGGTTGCAGCTGGAAGAGGGGCGGATTGTCCATCACGGTCGTGTTCCTTGTCCTGGAGTTGGGCTTGGCTTTTGCTAATCTAGCGTTTTCGAACGAGCATAGGCCAGTGGCGCGTAACCCCGAGGACATTCGCCGAGAATATGGCTCAGCCAGCTTGAGCTTGAGCGATCTCGAGCCGGACCCGCTCGCCCAGTTTGGCGTCTGGTTCGACGCCGCCAACGCAGCGGGCCTGCTGGACGCCACCGCGATGACGCTGGCGACGGTGACCGCGGAGGGCCTGCCGCAGGCGCGTGTCGTTCTGCTCAAAGGTTACGACGACCATGGCTATGTCTGGTACACGGATTACGCCAGCGGCAAAGGCCGGGAGCTTGCCGCCAATCCCCGCGCGTCGCTGCTCTTTTACTGGCGCGAACTCGAGCGGCAGGTGCGCATCAGCGGCACGGTTGCAAAGGTCTCCGCCGAGGAATCAGCCGCCTACTTCCACAGCCGGCCGCTCGACAGCCGCCTGTCCGCCGCGGTGAGCGAGCAGTCCCGCGTGGTCGGCGATCGGCAGGAACTCGAAGATCGGGTGGCAGACCTCAAAGCCCGTTATCCGCAGGGTGACATACCCGCGCCCGCGGACTGGGGTGGTTATCGGCTGAGCGCGGAGCGCTACGAGTTCTGGCAGGGTCGTACGGGCCGATTGCACGACCGGTTCCGTTATCTGCCGGAAGGGGATGGCTGGGTGATCGAGCGCCTGCAACCTTAACGAGAGGTCGGACACAGCGTTGCGATCTTGCTGCCCACCAGCGCAAAACAGAATGTGTCCGGGCACTCGGCTGCAAGCGTTTCCACTGCGGCTGGATCGATGTCCTCGATGTCGGCAGGTTTGCCGCGCAGATTGCTCGAGGATGCCCTCACGCCGAAGCAGGGCGGATAGCTGTAGAGTGCCGGATGCCTGGCCACCAGCGCATCGTATGCCTGCTGCTCGGGATCTTTGGCGTCGATCTCTTCCGCGTCAGGCTCGCCCGCGCGCAGCTCCGCCAGCAGGGTATCCGAACGGTACCAGTACAGGCGGTAGCGGCCTTCGTCTCGTTTGAGCAGCGCGTTTTCACGAATTTCGTTGCCGGCCGGGTCGCGGCTGTCGAACTCCACCTGCAGGAACTCGCCGCACACCTCGCCGAAGCACTCCATCTGCGTCATACCGGCAATGGTGCGCTGGGCGGGATCCACGCGGGCGGCATGGTCGAGCATCGTCGCGCAGCTGACATCGGGGTGCTTCAGGAGCCCGAAGGCGTGGCACAGGGCGTCGTCCCGCTCGCCGGCTGCCGCGGCCGCAAACCAACCGCTCAGGTATTCGAGACCCTGGTCGCGTTTGAGCTCTACATCGTCCGTGCACGCGGCACCCAGAAACAGCAAGGCCACCATGACGGTGGCCTTGCGGATGGGTCCGAGGTGCGATTTACACACGTTCGATGATGATGGCCGGCGCCATACCGCCGCCGGTGCACATCGTGATGAGCGCGGTGTTCAGATCGCGGCGCTCGAGCTCATCGAGTGCCGTGCCAATCAGGATGGAGCCGGTTGCGGCGATGGGGTGACCCAGCGCCATGGCGCCGCCGTTGACGTTGACGATCTCGGGATCGAGCTCCAGGTCGCGGATGAATTTCGCCGCAACGACGGAGAAGGCCTCATTGACTTCGAAGAGGTCGATGTCGCTGGTGGTCATGCCGGCGCGGTCGAGGACCTTGCGCGCAGCGGGCACCGGCTCGTTCAGCATCAGCGTCGGATCGCCGCCAACCGTGGCAATGGCCTTGATGCGGGCGCGCGGCTTCCAGCCGGCCTTGTCGGCGTATGCCTTGTTGGAAAGGATGAGCGCGGCAGCGCCGTCCACGACACCGGAGCTGTTGCCGGCGTGGTGCACGTGGTTGATTGCAAGATCCGGATACTTGCGCTTGACCAGGTGATCGAACGTTTCGCCAGTGTCATCGATCGGCAGGTCCATGAACTGATCGAACACCGTCTTCAGCTCCGCCAGCGTTTCCATGGTGGTGCCGGGGCGCGGGAACTCCTCGCGGTCGAGCGCCACCGTGCCGTCGTCGTTGTAAACCGGAATGACGCTCTTGTCGAAGTGTCCGTTCTCGATGGCATGCTGCGCGCGGTTCTGACTTTCGACGGCGAGCCGGTCGACGTCTTCACGACTGAAACCTTCGAGGGTGGCAATCATGTCTGCGCAGATACCCTGATGCGGCTGCGGGTGAATTTCTCTGAGATGCAGGTTGTTGCCGTCTACCGTGCGGTTGTTGGTCGGATTGCCGAGCGTTGCGGTGTAAGACATCATCTCCACGCCGCCGGCGACGCACAGATCATCCATGCCGCTCATGATGTTGGCGGCTGCCAGGTTGACCGAGGTGATGCCGGAACCGCAGAAGCGGTCCAGGGTCACGGCGCTGGCCTTGGTGCTCCAGCCGGCGTCGAGTGCCGCCATGCGGCCGACGCAGGAACCCTGATTGGCCACCTGGGTTGAGCAGCCGACGACCACGTCGTCGATCTCGTCAGTGTTGAGGTTGTTGCGTTCGCCGATGGCTTCGAAGACTTTGGCCAGCAGGCGTCCCGAGTGAAAGTGTGACAGGGCGCCTTTGCCCGCCTTGCCAATGCCGCGCGGCGTGCGCGCCGCATCGATGATGTATGCGTCGGTCATGTGCCTTCCTCTTTTTGAAGTACGTTCTAAAAATGCGGGCGCATTTTAGCCCGAAACATGTGTGAATTCTCCACCCGTTCAACCCGGGCGGATTTTTCGGGGCAAAAAAAAGCCCCTTCGAATGAAGGGGCTTTGTTCGAACGCGATCCGCTTAGATCGACATCAGGTAGCGTACGTACCAGATGCGACCGCGGGGATCGTGGGTGAACGGGTCGTAGGCGCCGTCGTTGTTGAGGAGCGGCGGCTCTTCGTTCGTGAGGTTCTTGACCCCCAGCGTCAGCGTGGAGCCTTCGCTCTGGAAGCTGAAGGCCGGCAGCTGCACGTTGTACTGCGCATCGGCCGTCGTATGGGAATCGATCGTCGGCGCGAAGCCGATGAACGAGCCACGCAGCGCGCTCTGCGGCAGATCATCGTCGTACTCGTCGACGTGGTTGATCTGCAGGTTCACCGAGTGACGGTCCTTCGACCAGTTCAGCAGCAGGTTCGCCTTGTACTCCGGCAGCGGGTGGCCGACGGTGTTGCCGGCGTTACGGCTGCCGATGCCGTCGATCGTCTGACCGCGCGGGTCAACCAGGTCGTACTCCAGCATGTAGCTGATGTTGAGACCGGCGCGGAAAGTACCGATGTCTTCCCAGTCCCAGGTGTAGGACGTCACGAGGTCGATACCGGAAGCGTCCAGCGACTGGGCGTTCAGGTAAGACGCCGAGGTGCGCAGCAGGTTACCGGATGCGTCGCGGATGACCTTGTCCGGCAGACCCGCTCCGATGGACAGAATGCTGCCGTCGGACTGCACGCCGCACACGCCGACGATCACGCCGTTGGGGCAGCGCAAGGCGTTGTCCTGGTTGATCAGGTCCTGGTGGGCTTCACGGGTGATGATGTCGTCGTACTCGTAGCTCCAGTAGTCGACGTCGACCGACAGGCCTTCCAGAGCGCCATCGCTGGGTGCCCAGGAGAGGCCGTAGTTCACGACCGTCGCCTCTTCAGGCTGCAGCTGATCGTTACCGAACGTGAGGCTGGGACGGAATGCCAGACCACCGGTGCCCGAGAAGGGGTCGGTAGAGTTCAGCAGCGTCGTCTGCTGGCCGTAGAGCTGCAGCAGTGAGCCCACGCGGAAAGACGTGCCGGCGGATGCCCGCAGGGTCAGATCCTCGGTCGGGGTCAAGAGCAGCGTTACTTTCGGGTCGATGGTGTCTGCACCAATCTCATCGAAGTCCTCGTAGCGGCCGGCAATGGAAAGCTCAGCCCATGGGGTCATCGGCACGAATACCTCCACGAATACCGCGGTGGTGGTCAACGTGCCTTCCCAGTCCTGTGCACCGTAGACGAACTTGTAGTTGTTTGCGTTCAGGTTCTTGTCGTTGTTGACACGAATCTCGTCGCGACGACGCTGAGCGCCGACGGCCAGGCCAACCGCGCCGTTGTCCGTCTCGAAGAGGTCACCGGCGAGCACGACGTCGAGTACGTGCTGGGTGGACTCGGTATCGGTCTGAATTTCACCGGCAATCCACTGATACAGCTCATCCGAGTTCTGATACAGGCGAGCCGCTTCCGCAACCGTCATGGACGGGTCCGCAGCCCAGGGGCTGGTGTCGCTGGTGTCCCAGCGTGAACCCGTGACCGGGTCGAAGCGGGACGTCTGGAACGGGTTGTAGTAGAAGCAGTTGCCGGTGCCCATGTTGCCGGAGCCGGGCGTGCCGCTCAGCGGATCACAGTCGATGCCGCCGAGGCCAACGTAGGCGGCATCGGTGTTACTGGTGATGGTGTCGGAAGGCGTAACGCTGTTGGAGTTACGCTCGGAACGCGCCAGGCTGACGTCGAGGGTCCAGCTGTTGTCGCCGAACATCAGGTCTGCCGTCATGCCTGCAGCAACGCGGTAGAACTGACGGTCGAACGTGGATTCCGTATCAACCGGGCGGTCAGAAAACGGCGTGTCGTCGTGTCCACCGAGCAGGCGCTGCAGTGCGAGGTAAGGCACCGGAGCAACACCGCGACGCGCAGCGTCGAGCTGCAGGCCCGGGTTGTCGGACGGGATGATCGCAAACGACACGTCCGGGAACAGCGAGTTGCCGCGCTTGATTTCGTTGTCGGAGTAGCTGGCTTCACCCCAGATCTCGACGGTGTCGGAGATCTGATAGTTCGCGGAGCCGAATACCTTGGTCTGCTCTTGCGGTGAGACCAGGTGGAAGAAGCTCGAGAAGTCGTAGATGCACAGACCGCTGACATTCCCCAGCACACCCTTTTCACCATCAGCCGCGGCTGCCAGGTTACAGTCCGGGTCTGCGCCTTCGCCGAAGGCCGTAGCACCGCCGGGTACGAAGAAGCTGGTGGTATCAGGCGTAATCGCGCCGAGCGGCACGTAGCGACCGGGCTGACCGAACGTGGACAGACCTGAACGGCCGAACGTGTCGAAACGGTCGCCAATCTGCAGACCTTTACGATCCAGATAGCTGGCCGAGAGCATCGCATTACCGCGATCACCGGCGACACCGAAGATCATGGCGACCTGGGAGTCGTCCTGGATCTTGGTTTCATCGTCAGTGGCGTATTCGAGCTGGATGTCGAAGCCTTCGAAGTTGTCGCGTGTAATGAAGTTCACAACGCCTGCGATGGCGTCAGAGCCGTACAACGCGGAAGATCCGTCCTTGACGATCTCCACCCGCTCAATCGCGATGGTGGGAATCATGCCCGAGAGGTCGACGTAGCCGTTGCCGACGTTGTCGAAGTCCGTGGCGACGTTGCGGCGACCGTTGAACAGCACCAGCGTCGAGCCGTTACCCAGGTTACGCAGGTTGATGCTGACGTTACCCTGGGAGTTGTCGCCGCCGTAGAACGGCGTCGAGTTGCTGATGTTACCCGAGTTGAAGGTCAGGTTGCTGACGATATCCTTGATATCGACTGCACCGATGTCGTCGATGTCCGCTCGTGTCACCACCGAAAGGGGTGAGGGCGAATCTGCTGTAGTTTTCTTAAGGTATGAACCCGTCACTACCACTTCTTCGATCGCTTCATCCTCTGCAGCGACGGCGTTGTGGGTGATCAGGGCAAAAGGCAGGAGTACAAGCAGCCTGAAAAGGCGGCTCCAATAGACTTTCATAACGTCTCCCCGATTGTTTTACTCTCCAATGAACCCGGGTGCGCAGAAACGCGCCCGAGCGGTGCGCAAAGTGGCGTTATTAGGCAATTTTGTCAACCCTTGCGGATGAACAGTGGGACAAGTAAAGGGGTTGGTATAGTGGCCTAGCGCAATCGCTTGACGCGTGTGGAGCCGCCTCGCTCGGTGGTCAGAATGTAGCCGCCCATTCTTCCCCGCCGGACGACGACACCGTCGCCGCTCTTAATGGTGAGGTAGCGTGGGGAAACCTGTGCCCAGACCTGGCCGTTGGAGAGATAGACGATCAGCTCGTTGCGTGCGCGACGTTTGATGTCGGTGACGCTGGCGTTGATTTCGGCTATCTCATCACGCTCGACGATGGGTTTCGCGCGTTCGATCTGCTCGCGGCCGAATTCCGCCTCGGCGGGAGGCTCGGGGTCCGCCTCCGGCTTCGTCACGTCGGCGCTGGCAACATTTACCGCGTCGCGAAAGAGCGCGTCGTAACAAGCGAGCCTGTCGGTGTCGGCTTCGATGCCCGCGCACGTGGCGACGTCATCCGCTGCAGCCGGCAGGCTCAATGCGATGAGAAACAGACAGACAGTGACAACCACGAGCTTCATGGCCACAGGATACGTTGGAAGTCGCGACACTGGCAATTTAAGATTTCCGGCAAGCCGGGATTTTACAAGGAACCCACTGTGAGCGACTTCAACCAGCCGCTGAGCGGCAACGATATGCCGCGGTTTGCAGGTCCAGCCAGTATGTTCCGTCTGCCCGTGTCGACCATCACGGCAGACCTCGACGTCGGCATCGTCGGCGTGCCGCTGGACATCGGCACGAGCAATCGCGCCGGGTCGCGTTACGGCCCGCGTGACATTCGCGCCGAGTCCGTGCTGGTGCGCCCCTACAGCATGGCCACGGGTGCGGCGCCCTTCGACAGCCTGCAGATTGCCGACGTGGGTGACGTGGCGCTCAACACATATAACCTGGCCGCGTCGATTGCACTCATCGAAGCGCACTTCGATGAGTTCACAGCGGCGGACGTCAAACCCGTATCGCTCGGCGGCGACCACACGATCACGTTGCCGGTCCTGCGCGCGCTTGCGCGCAGGCACGGGCCCATGGCTGTGGTCCACGTGGACGCCCACGCGGACATGAACGACAGCATGTTCGGCGAACGCGAAACGCACGGCACCATTTTTCGCCGCGCCATCGAAGAGGGCCTGATCGAGCCGCAGAAGATGACGCAGATTGGTCTCCGAGCCACCGGTTACAGTGCCGAAGACTTCGACTGGGCGCGCAAGCAGGGTGTCAAGGTCGTGCAGGCGGAAGCCTGTTGGTATCAATCCCTTGCGCCGCTCATGGACGAAGTGCGCAAGACTGTCGGTGAGACGCCAACTTATCTCTCGTTCGACATCGACGGTCTCGATCCGTCGGTGGCACCCGGCACCGGCACGCCGGAGCCGGCGGGTCTCACCGCTGCACAGGGACTCGAGATCATCCGCGGCGTACATGGGCTCAATCTCATTGGCGCGGACCTGGTAGAAGTTTCACCGCCGTACGACACGACGGGTAACACGAGCCTGCTTGCCGCCAATCTGGTGTTCGAAATGCTGTGCAGCCTGCCCGGTGTCCAGCGTCGAGGGTGAAAACGGACCTGCCCGTTTCCGTCGAACCTGCTCTTAGCACCGCGTGCCAGGTGTGCTAGCCTAGTACGGCGTTCCGGCGCACTTATAATGTATACACTACTCATAACCTTCTTTCTTCTGGCACTCATTTTCTCCTTCCTGTGCTCGATGTGGGAGGCTGTGCTGCTCAGCACCACGCCGAGCTATGCGCGCGTGCAGACCCAGGAAGGCACCCGTATTGGTGCCTATCTGGAAGACTTCAAAGCCAACATCGACCGACCGCTCGCGGCGATCCTCACGCTCAACACCATTGCCCATACGGTGGGCGCCATCGGGGTCGGGGAGCAGGCGGCAACCATCTGGGCCGACACAAACCCCTGGGTGACGCTCTTTGCGGTGCCCGTGGGCATGACCATCGCCATCCTGGTGCTCTCTGAGATCGTGCCGAAGACAATTGGCGCGCTCTACTGGCAGCGTCTGGTGGTCTTCACGGTGCTGTCCCTGCGTATTCTCATCATTGCGCTGACGCCGTTCGTCTGGATGAGCCAGTACATCACGCGGCGGCTCAAGCGGGATGCCGGCCAGCAGCCGATCCTCACCCGTACCGATTTCCTCGCCATGGCGGAAATGGGGGCGGAAGAGGGTGTCATCGAAGCGGAAGAGCGCGAGATGATCGGCCATCTCCTGGACTTCAAGTCGGTGGAAGTCCGCGACGTGATGACGCCGCGCACGGTCGTGGCCGTGGCGTCCGAGAAAGAAAGCATCGAGAGCTACTACTCGCAGGGCAAACGCCAGCGCTTCTCACGCATTCCAACGTACAACGAATCCATCGATCACATCACCGGGTACGTGCTCAAAAACGACGTGCTCACAGCGATGATCGAAGGCCGCGGCGCCGAGCCCATGGCGAGCCTGAGAAGGGACATAGTCGCGGTGAGCGAAACCTTTGGCATCACGGATCTTTTCCGCACCCTGCGCGACCGGCAGGAGCACATTGCGGTGGTGATGGACGATTTCGGCGGCATGGCCGGTATCGTGACGCTCGAGGACGTCATCGAAACGCTCCTGGGTCTCGAAATTGTGGATGAAACCGACGCGACGACGGACATGCGTGTCCTGGCCCGCCGCCACCGTTCGCGTCGGGCCAAGGCGCTGGGCGCGCTCAGCACGCCGGAGTCGCCTTGATCGTCGCGCGCTTCGCGACGCTTCCATCCATAACGAATTGAAACACCCGTGAAATAACTGCGTAGCCCGCGCGACCGACAATGGTGGCATGGGGAGCGGACGCATATGGGTAGCACTGGGCGTGGCGGCAGCCGCGCACGCCGCTTGCCTGTGGCTGTGGCCGATTGCCGAACGTCCTGTCCGTCAGCCCATCGAGTTGACGCTCGAGTTTGAAACACCTTTGCCGCCGTTGCCCCCGCCAGAAACGCCGAAACCGGCGGTGCAGCCCGCCGTCGTTGCCGAGGAAACCCCGCCGGAACCCAGCGTGCCGGCAGCGGAGACAGCGGCATTGGAGGAGATCGATCCCGCGCCTCAGCCGCCACCCGCGCTGGATCTGACCCGCCCCGAGGTCTGGCCTGACAACCCGCCGCAGGAGCCCGTCGACGAGATGGTCCTCGCGTTCCGTCCCGAGCTCCATGAGGGATTGATCGAGCGCCGCGCGGAGCAGGCGCGCGCGGGGGTATTGGATGAACGGCGTATTGCGGTAGCGGGGCTCACGCCCGATGAATACAACGCGCAGGGGATCAACCCGTTCGTCTTCAAAACCGAGCAGGGCTGCTTTCGGCAGCGTATGGACCTGGACGGCCGCGTGATCGGCGCAAGGCGGTGGTGGCGGGTCAGCTGCAACGAGATCCTCGAGAACCCGCTGCTGCTACCCGCCCTCGAGTATGACGCCCTCGGGCGGGCGGTGGGACTCAGCGACCTTTGAATTCCGGCGCGCGTTTCTCCATGAACGACGCCATACCTTCCTTGAAGTCCTCAGACTGAAACAGCGGCAGTAGCTGCAGGAATACGTGGTGCACGTGGTCGTTGAAGTTCTCGTTCATGCCCATGCGCATCATGCGCTTCGACGCCTGTACCGCCAGCGGCGCGTTGGCGGCGATGCGCCCGGCCAGCGCCTTCGCCTCAGCGTGGACCTCATTGTTATTGACCACCCGGGATACCAGCCCCATCTCCTCACATTCCTCAGCCGTGAGGGTCTTGCCGGTGAAGATGATTTCCGACGCCTTGGACCAGCCGATCAGCCGCGGCAGGATCCAGGTGCCGCCGGATTCCGGCACGACGCCGCGGGCGGTAAACGCCGCGGCAAGCTTGGCGGTGTCGGCCATGATGCGGATATCCGCGCCGAGCGCGAGGTCCATGCCATAACCCGCCGCTGATCCGTTGACCGCGGCAATGGTGGGCGTGTCCAGGTTGTGCAGCACCGTGGGCGGCGTGTTGCGCAGGTCCAGATTGGCCGGCGCCGCTTTGCTGTCAGATAAGTTGTTCGTGATGTCACTGCCGCGCAGGTCCAGTCCCGCGCAGAAGAACTTGCCGGTACCGGTGATGATGATGGCGCGTACCTCCGGGTCCGCGTCTGCGTCCACCAGCATCTGCGTGAGGCTGTCGAGCATCTCCCTGGATATGGTGTTCTGCTGCTCCGGCCGGTTGAAGGTGATCGTGGCAACCTGGTCGGTAACGTCATATAGAACGGCTGCATCGGACATGGTGGCTTCCCCCTGAATATCGGATCGATCGGTTTTGTTGTCGGAACCGGCCCGGACTGTGATCAAAATTGCGTTCTGTGCACCGCCGGAATTGCGTCATTCCGGGGCGTAGCAGGGCACCCTACGATTGCAAGTGGGTTCTTGCAACTGATGTCTCAGTATCCCGGCGAAATAAATTGGCGAACCCGGGGCGGGCCATCTAGATTGTATAAAAGGTTAGGCAACGGTCCCGATGGAACAGAATCAGCAAGGCTTTGTAGATCTCTTGGAGATATATCACGCGCGACAGCTGCGCGACCAGATCATCTCGCAGCTGCGTCGCCTGCGCGCTTCCTCCGATCGTCTCTCGTTGTCTGAGCAAGCGCGGCGCCGCGAAGTGCGCGGCTACTACGAGGCACTGCTCCTCACGGTTGCCGAGCTGCAACACCATATGGGCGACGAGGAAATCGTTCACTGAACCACGTCGCGTATCATCCGCGCTCGGGCATCTTCTCCTCACTCACCGCGTACCCCGCTTCCGGCGGAATGCACAGATAGTTGCCGTCCTCGCGGCGCTCCGTCCACGGCAGCACCGGCACCACCTGCGCCGTCTTCGCACGTTCGATGGCGTCACCCGCAGAGGCGGCGTGTCCCAGCTTTTCAATGTTGCGCAGGGTGGGGAAAATCACCGTGCGCCTGCCGTCCACGGCATCCTCGATGGCTTGCGCGGGCGTGATCCAGACCGAATCCACCGACTCGTACCCGTCGTGCAGCGCCACGTGGTCAGCGGGCGCCACCGCCAGGTAGAAGTGGGTGTCGAAACGCTTGGGCATCATCGCGGGCGTGATCCAGTGTGCGAAGTGAATCAGCGTGTCGCAGGCAAGCACGAGGTTCTCGTCACGCAGAAAGTCGAGCAGCGCCACGTCGCCGGAGTTGAGCTTTTCGCGGTAATGCTCCAGCGCGGACAGCCGTTCCGCTGAGACGAGCGCCTGCTCATCGCTGCTGCGTGCCAGCAGCACGCCGCACTCCTCGAACGCTTCGCGGATGGCGCTCACCTGGATGGCACGCATGTCCCGATCTTCAGCGGCGCCGTGCAGAAAGGGCAGCAGGGCGTCGTCGAAATCCTGCGGATCCGCCTTGCCGCCGGGAAACACGAGCGCTCCGGAGGCAAAGTCGATCTGGTGGTGGCGCACCACCATGAACACCTCGAGGCCATCTGCCCCGTCGCGCAGCAAAAGAATGGTGGCAGCGGGTACTGGCGTAGCCGCCTGGTCGGTATCGTTCATTGGTTGGTCCCGTAGTTAGCGCCCGGCTACCTCTTTGAGGAAGGTATCCATGGTCTTCAGCTTCTGCTCCTTGGAGCCGAGGGTGAAGTCGGGCAGGATGAATTCGTTGACGCCCGCCTGCTCATACTCGTCCATGATCTCGTGGATTTCGGCGGGCGTGCCGACGAGGTGGGGTTGCTGGATGTCACTGTTCAGCATCTGCTCGAGAAACGCGTTGTCCTCGCTCATGAAAAGCAGCGCCACGGCGCTCCGCTGTATGTCTGCCGGATCCCGGTCCACGTCGGCACAGTGCGCATCCAGAATGGTCATCTTCTGGCGCAGGATGGTGGGATCGCCCCAGACGTTCCACTCGTCCGCGTGTTTTGCCGTGATTTTCAGGGTTACCTTTTCACCGCCGCCACCGATCATCAGCGGCAGGGGATGCTGGACGGGCTTGGGTTCCAGCGTGGCGTCGGTGAGCGTGTAGAAACGGCCCTCGAACTGGCTGCGCTGGTCGTGTAACAGGAGCTTGATGACCTGGCAGGCTTCATCCAGTCGGGCAAGGCGCTCCGCGACCGTGTAGAACGGCAGGCCATATTGTCGATGCTCGTTTTCCTGCCAGCCGCTGCCGAGACCAAGCACAACCCTGCCACCGGTGATGTGGTCGAGCGTCGCCGCCATCTTCGCGAGCACGGCAGGATGACGATACGTATTGCCGGTCACCAGCGTGCCCAGCCGCACGCGCTTGGTCAGCGCGCCGAGCGCGGACAAGGTGGTCCAGGCTTCAGCCCAGGGTGTCGATGTATCCTCCGCGTTCGGCATGAAGTGGTCGGCGAACCAGACGCCATCCCAGCCCGTATCGTCGGCGTGCTGCACCAGCTCTAACAAGTCGCTGAACGGTTGGGTCGGATTTGGCCAGAAGCTGAAGCGCATGCGTCTCCCCCGCGAGCGTTTTTCTCCCAATCCAAGATGTTCGCTTATGTGCACGCCTTTTGGCAAACTCCCGGCATGGTTGAGCTTCATACCGAACGTCTCAAGCTCGTACCTTTGGAAGAAAACCATGTTGCGGTTATGCATGAGCTCAGCGTTGATCCGGAGGTGCGGCGATATCTCTTTGAGGGTCAGATCATTCCGGTCCAGCAGGTCGAGGATATGATTGCCGCCAGCGAGCGTTGCTTTGCCGAGCACAAGACCGGCTTCTTTGCCATGTACATTGATCTCGCGACGGATCCGCACGACGGCGCGTTTGTGGGTTTCTGCGGCCACCGGGTGTTCGAGGATGGTAGGGAGATGGAGCTTTTGTTCGGGATGCAGCCGCGCTTCTGGGGCCGTGGATTTGGTCAGGAAGCGGCCCGCGCCGTTTTGCAGCATGGGTTTGAAGACTGCGGCATCGATCGGGTGCTTGCGGCAACGGATACGCCGAATCAGCGTTCGGTGCAGGTGCTGCAGCGGCTCGGCATGTCGTTCCGCGAGCGTCGGGAGTGGCACGGCCTGGATACGGTGTTCTACGACATGAGCGCAGAGGAATTTGCCGATCTATGAGAGTGGGTTTATTGCGCGCCGGCTTCTATCTGCACGGCTGCGGCTCGTTGAAAGAGAAGCGCCAGCGTCTCAGCCGGCTCAGAGACAAGTTCGGTAAGCAGACCGCGCTTGCAGTCTGCGAATCCAATCATGCGGATGAGCTCAAGCGTGGCGAGTGGACGTTTGTCGCCAGCGCCTCCTCTCACACCGTCGTGCAGCAGGCGCTGTCGGATGTGGAACGTTATCTCTCGACCTCGCTCGACGCTGAGGTGGTGAGCGTCGAACGCGAATGGCTGGTCTGAATGTCTTTTGTTGTCGTTCTCATCGTTGCCGGCGCCGTCTTCCTCTATCTGAGGGCGACGCGCCAGGCGCGCGCCGCCTGGATCGAACGTATCGATCTGCCCGGACGCTGGCAGTGGCAGGGGGGTGATGCGGAGCTTGTCATTCACGGCAAAGGTTCGAACGGCCAATTTGAGCTCAATGAAAACGGTCAGACCTGGCGTGGCTCCTGGCGTCTGCGCGGGCACGCGCTGCTGCTGGCAAGCGACGACCGTCAGGAGCTGCTGGATCTGCACTTCGTCAAACCCGGCAGCATTGGCCTCGAGGACACCACGGGTGTTCGCCGCCTCTTTGCCAAGGTGAGCACCAACGTCGTGCCGCTGCGCCCGTCGGAGCGGCGTGCCCTCTGATGGCGCTGGGATGAGGGTGGATGACGGGTAGAGCCGCCCGCACGAACGCCGAGCGCCGGCGGCGCAACTGGATTCTCATTGCGGTAGTGCTCGGCATCATGCTGCTGACGAGCTGGCGCTCGATGCCCGAGCGTCTGCCCACACCTTACTTTGACCTGCCTGCACCACTCGTCATTGCTCATCAGGGTGGCAACCGGCTGCGCCCGGGCAATACGTTTGCGGCTTTCGATCATGCCGTGGCGCTGGGCGCGGACGTGCTGGAAATGGACCTGCACGCAAGCCGCGATGGACACCTGGTGGTGATCCACGATGCGAGCCTCGAGCGCACGACCAATGGCAGCGGTGCGGTAAACGCCCTGACGCTCGAGGAGCTCAAACGCCTCGACGCGGGGCATCACTGGCCGTTTGTCGGTAAAGACGGCCAGCCTGAATTCGAGCTGCCTGCAGAATGGCCGGTTCGCCATCCCTATCGCGCTACCGGCCTGGAGATACCCGAGTTCATCGACGTGCTGGATCGTTATCCTGACATGCGTGTGAACGTGGAGATCAAACAGACGGATCCGCCGATCACCGAGACGCTCTGCAATGTGCTCAAACGCACGAAGCGTGGACACCTGACGCTGGTCGCTTCCTTTGATGACGCCGCGCTCGCGAGTTTCCGCCAGGATTGCCCGGACGTTGCCACCAGCGCCAGCAGCAGGGAGGTGAGCTGGTTTACGACTGTGCGACGGTTTGGACTGACGCGCCTGTTTACCTCCCCGGCGCTGGCGCTGCAGGTGCCGCAGGAGCGTGATGGCGACAATCTGGTGGATGAAGAGATGCTTACCGATGCGGACAGCCTGCATCTGCACGTCGATTTCTGGACCGTAAATGACAGGGAAGGCTTGGAACGCGTGCTTGCCGCGGGCGCCGATGGCGTCATCACGGACCGGCCGGATCTGCTGCTCGAAATGCTCGAGCGTTAGTCTTCCTTGCGCTCGCGCCGGTCGGGTTGCTCGGGGTTGCGTCTTGGCAGGGGGTCCTCCGCAACGCGGTCTTCGTTGCGACGGTCTTCTTCAGCTTCACGTCGGTCTTTTGCGCCTTTGCGGCGTTCTGTGCCGTTGTATGCGGACATGTGCTCTGGGCCAAAAAGCATCGGTAAAACAAGCGTTAAATCATACCGCAATTGAGCGCATCTCTCATGCGAAGTTGAGTACAATGCGCGGCCGAAACCGAGTGGTGAAGATGTGTCACAGGGGTCGCTGATAGATCAACTTGCAGCCCGGCTGCTTGCGCTGCTGCCGCTACCGTATGCGGTCGAGTGGCAGCGCGCGCGTGCCGCGATGTGGCGTCGCAGCTGGTGGCACAGCGGCTTTCAGAGTCAGGACAACGTCGACGACCTCGAGCTTGCTGATCTCCTGCACATTGACGATCAGCGGGCAAAGCTCGATGCAAACACCGAGCAATTTCTGGCAGGTCTGCCGGCCAACAACGTCCTCCTCTGGGGCTCGAGGGGCACCGGTAAAAGCTCGCTCATCCACGCCATTCTGAACGAATATCATGCGCAGGATCTGCGCCTCGTGGAGGTGCACAAGGATGATCTCGCGCAGCTGCCGGAGATTCTCGGCAGGCTTGCCGCGGAGCCGTTCAAATTCATTGTGTTCTGTGACGATCTCTCGTTCGAGGTGAACGATCCTTCTTATAAGGAGCTCAAAAGCGCTCTGGAAGGCTCCATCTTCAAGACCGCGCGCAACGTGCTCATCTACGCAACCTCCAATCGTCGGCACCTTGTGCCCGAACACATGAGCGACAACCAGCAGGCGCGCATGATCGACGGCGAGCTGCATGAAGGGGAAGCGATTGAGGAGAAGATTTCGCTCTCGGACCGGTTTGGTCTGTGGCTTTCATTTTACCCGTTCCGGCAGGACGACTATCTCTCGGTCGTACGGCACTGGGTGGCGAAGCTCGCCGCTCAGCATGGCGTGACGATCGATCTCGACGACGAGGACATGCGCGCTGAAGCGCTGCGCTGGGCGCTCGCCCGCGGCGTACGCAACGGCCGCACCGCGCAGTACTTTGCGCGTCACTGGATCGGGCAGCAGGCGCTGGATGCCGCTGCCGAAAACTAAAATCTGTAACAAGGAAATAGATACGTGAAACGCATTGTTTTAACTGCGCTTGCGCTCAGCTTGTGGGCAGGGACAGCCGTTGCTGACACGGTCGTTCTCGAGAACGGCGATCGCCTGACCGGCACGGTCGACAGCATTGCCGGCGGTCGGCTCGTGCTGACCACCGAATATGCCGGCAACGTGCCCATCAAGCTCGATCAGGTTGCAGAAGTGGTATCCGACGAGGCGTTCGACGTGCGTACTGCTGACGGTGAGATCAGCGGCAAATTCGGCGTTGCCGACGGCAAACAGCAGCTCGTAACGGACGAAGGCGCGGTGGCGCTCGATATCGCGGCGGTCAGGACCGCCGGGCAGAACCGGATGGCGCTGACTTCGCTCGGCCGCGACTGGTCGTCACGCGCCGATCTCTCTGCGATCATCTCCAACGGCAACTCGGACACCGAGAGTTACAACACGCTCATCGAGTCGGTGCTGAAGCAGGAGGAGGTCCAGCACTCCTTGTCGGTTCTGGTCAGTAACGAGTCAGCCGAGGAAGAACGCACCAAGGATCAGCTGGATGTCGACTACGGCTACAAACGCTTTGTCTCCGAGAAGTGGTACGCCTCCGGCAATGCCGAATACTTCCAGGACCGTCTCAAAGACATCGACCAGCGGATCACGCTGGGTGCTGGTATGGGTTATCAGTTCTGGGACGACAGCTTTGGCGCCCTGTCGACGGACGTGAGCGTCAACTTCGTGCAGGAAGAGTTGGATGGCGATGACGAGACCAACCCCGCCGTGCGCTGGGGGCTCGACTACAATCGCTGGCTTCTGGCCAAGAAGCTGGAGTTCTTCCACAAGCAATCGGTGCTTTTCATTCCCGACGGCGACCGGGGTGAGGTGATCGAATCATCCACCGGCGTGCGCTATGCGCTCAACGATCGCATCGATGCCGCGGCGCGGGTGGACGTGAACCATGAGACGGAGCCGCCCCCCGGCGCCAGCAAGACGGACGTGACCTATACCCTGGGTATCGGCATCAAGTTCTAAACAACCGCTCAAGCCGCGCGGCGAGCGAGATTCTCGAGGCGCTCGATGTCCTGACCGACCGCTTCGGTCAGCGCTTTGCTCATGAGTGGCGGCAGCTTCCTGCAGAGCGCCTGCGCCTGGTAGGCGAAGTTGAGCGCCTGCGGATAAGCGCGCACGTTTTCCGCGTCTTTGGCGGATTGACGCGCGTTCTCCACGGCAATCTGCTGCGCGGTAAATTGCGCCGATGCATGCGCCAGAGCGCCGTCGTGCTGGTCGATGAGCCTCTGCTGCATGCCGGCTTTCAAGAGATTGGCAAGCTCCTCCAGAGCAAGCGTGGCGTGCCGGCGAGCCTGCTTGCTGCGCAGGCTCGCGCGCTGCATACCCGACGGAATACGATTGAACTTCAATACTCGCTGGCGCAGCGCCTGCAGGTGCGGATGCAGCGGATTGTGCTGCTCGAGGGTGTCGAGATAGGCGGTCAAAAGGAGCACGAGCCCACGCCGCAGGTCGCGATGGATCATGCCATCCGGCACATGCTCGAGCGCGGTGAACACAGCGTGAGAGGAAGAGAGCGCTCGGCCAAGATTTGCCGCTTCGCGCCTCGCCAGACGGCCTTTGATGACCTGATAGATGGGCACGGTCACCACCAGTGCAAGCGTGAGAATGAATGTCCAGGTTGGCAAATTCAGCGACGTCACGTGCAGGCTCCTTTGTATGGTAAAAGAAGTGTAGTAGTGATTACGGATCTTGCTTGACTGTGTCATACGGGATTCATAGAATGCGCCGCTCGCAAAGTTCAGTCCCCTTCGTCTAGAGGCCTAGGACTCCGGGTTTTCATCCCGGCAACAGGGGTTCGACTCCCCTAGGGGACGCCATAAACAATGAAGCCGTGCCATGTGCACGGCTTTGTTGTTTATGGGATCTGCTAAGGATCCGAGGGGGTTCGCCGGAGAAATTCGCGTAGCGAATTTGCTCCTAAGAGCTCGGTCGCAAAGCGGCCGAGATCAGGGTTCAGACTCCCCTAGGGGACGCCATCTTCTTCCTTGCGCTCAATGTCCTCCCAGCACTCTGGGAGGGATCGGCGCCTGCGGCGCCGACACGTGTCTGGGTTGGTCGTTCATCGTGTCGCAGCTTCTCCATGCTTGTCAGCGGATTATCGACTCCGTATGAGCGGTGTTTCGTGCTGGACGGTAGAGGTTTCAACCATCGGATTCGAGAAAACCGGCCTGTCGTGTTATACAGCAGCCACGGATCCGCGTTGATCGTTTGCTAGGAAACATCCTGAACAAGCAGCACGCTGACAAATTTCTGCACCTTCGGACAATCGCTGCGCACTCACGTTTACCGATCGGGCGCAATAGATGCTGACACCTGTACTGAACAGGGTAACCACAACAGATAATTCTACGCTTCACACATGGACGTGTTGGTTCCGCGCGGCCGGGTATATTGTCGGCGCGGTAAGGCAGCTGCCCGCGTGGGCAATGATCTCTCACGAGATTGATAGCAAGCATAAGCTTTCGTCCGACTTCATCGGGGTGAACGTCGGGACGTCTTCGGATCCGAAGTGTGACGACTACGTGGTCGCGGCGCTGCGCGATCTGCAACTACAGCAGATCCGTATGGACTACAGCTACTGTTCTGTTGGAGGCGACGCACAGCGTCTGTTGGATCGTCTACTGGATGAGGGGTTCGATGTCATTCTCGATGTCCTGCCTCCGGCGCCGGAAGCGGCGAGCCTGTCGCGGGATTCTGCGGCCAGCCAACGATGGAAAGAGTTTGTCGCAACCGTTTTTCGCGACTACGGCGACAAGGTGAGCACGTTCGAGATAGGCGCCACGCCCAACCGCGGACGCTGGAGCGGCTTCAGCGTCACCAGCTATCTCGAGGCCTGGCGGATTGCCGCCACCGAGGCGGAGCGATTTTCGATCGAGCTTGCGGGCCCCAATGTCTCCGATTTCGAGCCCTTGTACAGCCAGGGTTTTTTGAAGTCCATGTCCTGGCTGCATTCGGCGCCTGGCGTTCATACCAACAACCTCTTTGCCGAGCGTGCCGTTCAGCCGGAGGCCTATGATCATCGGGCTCTCGGCGCATGGGCCGGTAAGATACTCAAACTCAACCTCATCAAAAAAGCCCGGGTTGTTGCAGCTATCAGCCGCGATCTCAATATCGAGAAAACGTATTGCACGTATACCTGCTGGACGCGCACAAGACTGGCGCGCTGGAATTCGAATCCGGAGCAGACGCACGCAAACTACCTCGTCCGCTATCTTGTCATGACGGCCGCGAGTGGTGCGCTGGATCGTGTTTACTGGGGGCCGCTCATCTGTAGCCGTGATGGGCTGATCAGCTGTGGTGTCGACGATTACCCGAAAATTGACAACGTCAGCTTCTACCGGAGGGTTCGTGGGGCGGTAGAGGATTTCAAGCCGGCGCTCGCATATAAAGCGTTTAAGCACGCCGTGGAACGCTTGAAAAACGTGACGAGCGTAGGCGGCGTGAGCGCGGAAAACGGGATAAGCCACTACATGTTCGAGACCGCCGCGGGCGGTGAATTTCACGTGGTCTGGTGTCTCGACCGCTATGTGGTGCCGATTGAGGATGTCTATCCCGCAGGCGCGCTGGAAGGCGCGCGGTGTTTCGACACGCTGGGTGAGCCCATGCTTGATCCACCACACGTGATCACGGAGCGCCCGGTCGTCATCCATTGGCCTGTTGCCGACGGTGTTTACCGTCCTTGTGCAGCCGCTTTAATGGAAATCGAAGACGTCTCTGCGGACGGGGTGGTCTTTCGACCGGGCAGCACCCGCCAACCGATGAAAGTAGAAACGGATGAGTGGCGCGGCGCGGTTGCCGTTGCCAATGGTGGTGATCTGGCTTTGTCACTGCAGAAGTACATGCCAGAAAACATCAACCGTGCCGAGCCCGAACAGCTGCTGCGCGATAAACGCAACCGATTGTGGAATGTAAAGCTGGAAGACTCAGAGGAGCTCCAGACGGTCAAGCTCAATCGAACGAAGGGCGTCAAAAGACTCTCGTATCGTTTCAGGCACAGCAAAGGCCAACGCCACTGGAACAATGCGGTCGAAATGTTGCGACGGGCAGTGAATACTCCGGAGCCACTCGCGTTTTTTGAACGCCCCTGGAACAGTGGTGTTGAAGACAACTATTACGTTGCGAAGTATCTGCAAGGCGCTTTTTCGTGTCGGGATGTGTTCACGGCGTTTGCGCGCGGCGACACGGCATTCCGGGGCAGGGAAAAACAGTTCTGGCTAGAGCGGATTGCGGCATTTGTTTCACACATGCACAGACGCCGCGTCATCCACAACGATTTGTCGTCAGGAAACATCCTCATCACCGACGATGAGACAGTCGAGTTGTATCTGATCGACGTTGGTCGTGCGGTCATTTATTCACCTCCGCACATGATGAAGACCCGCCACAGGATGGCTGACGTCAGACGGATCTGCTACAAGCTGTCGCCCGCTGACCGGGAAACCTTTGTTGTTGCGTATCGTGGTAGTGCGAACTGGTCCGTACCCCCTTGGTGGCGCAGCTCGCTGCGTTCGTATGATCTGAAGCAAAAGGCAAAAAAGGTCCTCCGGCGCAGCCTCGGACTCGCTCGACGCCGTTGATTCGAACGTTCTGCCAGGCGTTGATTCGCGCATTCGCATGTTGATGCCAAACTTTGTTGAGCACTACCGCAGAATCGAGCCGTTTTTTGCACGCAGGAGCAGGCAACGGCTTGACTGACAGAGCAACAAAAATCGCTTCTATCAGTAGACCGAAGCCCCCGGCAAATATCGCTCCCTCTCACGAACATCAAACTCGATCTCTAAATTCGCAAGCCCGCGCAGAAACACATTCGGCACGTGCAGAAACTGCTCCTGTGCATCCCGCGGACGGATGTTTTCCAGTCGGTGCAACAAAATCATGAACGTCGAATAAATCTCCTGCCGCGACAGCGCCGCGCCGGGGCAATGGTGCGGCCCCGAACCGAACGCCAGGTGCTTGCCTGCTTTCTCCCGAAATGGATCGAACGTCTCGCCGTCGTTGAACTGCGCTTCGTCGCGATTCGCCGAGGCATAGCCGAGCGCGAGGCTCGCGCCCTGCGGAATCGAGACACCACCAATCTCCGTGTCTTCGGTCGCCACCCGCCACAGATGCAGGACCGGCGTCTCAAAGCGCAGCGTCTCTTCGACGAAGTTACGCAGCCCATCCGGGTTGTCGCGCAGCTGATCCATCAGGTCCGGCTCTTTGAGAAGCAGCATGAGCGCAGAGCCTATGGCGTTTGTGGTGGTTTCGTTCCCGCCCGTCAGCAGCTGGTCGAGGAGATCCTGCAGCTCGTACATGTCCAGCGGGCGCTCGGTGCCATCAGGCATCCGGATCTGCGTGTTGGCGAGATCCGAGATGATGTCATCGCGCGGGTTTTCCCGCCGGTCGGCGATGACCGAAGCGAAAAAGTGCTGCGCCTCTACAACGAGTTTCGCTGACTCGAGCGCCTCCTCTGGATTAATGAAGCCGCCGCCCGGCGCGAGCATCGCATCTGACCACTCTTTGAGCCGCCAGATCATGTCGCGGGGTACCCCCAGCTGATCCGCGATGACGGTGCACGGCAGCGGCACGGCAAAGGACCAGACAAAATCCGTGTGGCCGTCATCGATGAACGCGTCAATCAGGTCGTTGACCGCCGTTTCGATGTAGTTGGTCATCGTGCGCACGCGCTTCACGGTGAATGCGTGATTGATCAGGCGACGATAGGAGGTGTGCAGCGGTGGGTCGGTGCGCTGCAGCGTTGATACGCGCTGCCAGCCATGCTCGGTTCGATACGCTTCGGCAACGTTGCGCACTTCGCCGCCACGGGACCCCAGGGTATGTAAATCGCTGGAAAAGAGCTCCGGGTGCTTTTTGACATAGCGGATGTCCTCGTAGCGACTGACATACCACGCCTGGATTTCCTCCATGAAATAGACGGGTGAATCGCGCCGAATGGCCTTGAAATAGGGGAACGGACACTCCCGAGTCTCGTCCTCGAGCAAGCTGAACTGGTCCGGAGATTTACTCATGGGTGCCGATCGAGCCGTATTGCCGCAACACGCGTGTTATACGTCATTCCTCTCGTCGCTGCAGTGGTTTCCAGCGCCCGTGCGCCAAAATACAATCCATCGGAACGCCAGAAACAGGGAGGAGACGATATGACACGCACTGCGCTGGAAACCATCGAGACGTTCTGGGAGCTGCAGAACTCCGGAGATTACACGCAAGTGGTGCCGCTCTTCGCAGAAGACGCAGTTCTGGAAGATCCCTTTTTCGGCCGCTTTGTCGGTCGGGAGGCGATTGCCGGGTTCATGGCAAAGATGGTCGAAGAAATGGGCGCCCGCGAAACCCGGTTTACCGTGAAGGAAATCGCTGGCGGCGGAGATGTGGCGTGGGCGCGCTGGATTGCGCATACGCCTCGAGGCGACATGGAAGGCTGCGGTCTGTACCGGGTTGTCGACGGCATGATGACGTTTTACTGCGACTACATGAATGGGGGCGATGCGCCGGGATGAGGCCGATCGCACACGCGTTGCGGCCCGACACCCGCGTCTGGTAAGAAGGGTCAATCAACCACAGCGGAAGTCGATGACATGCACGAGATGCCTGAACAGGGCCGCGCCTGGCCAGACCTGCACGCCGAGATGATCGAGCGCGGCAGCGGAGATGCGAAGTGGCGGGAGGGCAAAACGGCCGTCTATGTCTTCAACGCCGGCGAAGACGTGGCCGCGGTGCAGAAAGAAGCCTATACCCTCTATATGTCGGAAAACGGACTCGGCCCGCTCGCCTTTCCAAGCTTGAAGCAGATGGAAGAGGAAGTGGTCGGGATGGGTCTGAACCTCCTGCATGCGCCGGAGGGTGCACATGGCACCATTACCTCGGGCGGCACGGACTCCATCACCATGGCGGTGAAAGCGGCGCGCGATTTTGCCCGTGCAGAACGTGGGCTGGATGGTCCCGCCAATCTGGTGGCTCCCTTTTCGGCGCATCCGGCGTTCGATAAAGCGGCCGCGCTGATGGATATCGAGGTGCGGCGAATTCCGGTTGGCGCTGATCTCTTGAGCGACGTTGACGCCATGGGTGAGGCGGCTGACGAGCGAACCATCATGCTCGTCGGCTCAGCGCCGAGCTTCCCGTATGGTTTGATCGATCACATCGAAGCGCTCGGTGATCTTGCCGAGCGCCGCAATCTCTGGCTGCACGTGGACGCCTGTGTCGGCGGCTACATAGCGCCGTTTGTGCGCATGAACGGCGCGCCGATACCGCCGTTCGACTTCGAGGTCCAAGGCGTTCAGTCGTTGTCCGCTGATTTGCACAAAGACGGCTTCTGCGCCAAAGGCGCGTCTACGGTGCTCTTTCGCAGTGAAGCGCTGCATCAGCATATGGTTTTCGACTGCAGCGACTGGCCGGGGGGACGCATGATCACGCCTACGCTTGCCGGCACACGACCCGGCGGAGCAATCTCGGCTGCCTGGGCGGTGATGAACTTTCTCGGCGTTGAGGGGTATCGACACAAACACGGCCTCGTCACTGCTGCCAGGTCTGCGGTCGAGGAGGGCGTGCGCAAGCTTGGATTCGAAGTGCTCGGCGAGCCTCAGCTTGGCATCGTGGCGTTCACTCACAAAGAAGCGGACGTCTTCACCGTTTACCGGAATATGTACCGCAAAGGCTGGTTTACCAGCCTGACGACGGAGCCACCCGCATTACATCTCATGCTCTCGCCTTTCCATCACGAGGTGGTCGACGTTTATCTCGCAGACCTGGAAGCGAGTCTCGCCGAAGCAGGCAAGGAGAAAACCGAGGGCTTCGAGGCGCGGT
>JAAUXY010206869.1_pt1 | contig 25871 bp, 26 predicted proteins | sample 7278121 | NCBI WGS metagenome assembly JAAUXY01 (sample SAMN14350117, study PRJNA611818) | marine sediment metagenome | isolation source: surface marine sediment (1.8m) | place: French Polynesia: Moorea | collected 2018-08 | reverse complement strand
TGCTCACGTACTTGCGTGTACGCTCCGCTTTCGCATCTACACGGGAAAGTCCTGAGGCGGCCCAAGGCCGCGTTGAAGCTCGCCCCGAAATGCTCACGTACTCGCGTGTACGCTCCGCTCTCGCGGCGAACTTCGCCTTGCCTTGAACCACCTCAGGACTTTCTTGAGATTTGTGGTATCCAGTCGACGCCTCGTCGATTCCAAAGGATTGCGCCAGCGACTGGCTTATTTGGCTGTGAGGGTTCGGATTTCGTTGGCGCAGGTTCTGGCCAGTGCCGAGTAGATCTTCGGGGAGCCGGTCAGGACGTGGCCCGTCTCCATGTAGTCTTCGCTGCCGTCCAGGCCGCTGATGATGCCGCCGGCTTCGCGGATGATCAGGCTGCCGGCAGCGAGGTCCCACGGTGCGAGGCCGGTTTCCCAGAATCCGTCCAGCCTGCCGCAGGCGACGTAGCAGAGATCGAGTGCGGCGGCACCTGGTCGGCGGATACCCGATGAATGCTTGAGGATTTTCTTCAGCATGTCGAGATAGGGGTCCATCTCGGATTCGGCCTGCCGGAACGGGAAGCCGGTGCCGATCAGTGCCTGCTTCAGGTCAGCCCGTCCGCTGACGCGAATCTTGCGGCCGTCGAGGGTTGCGCCGGAGCCGCGGGAGGCTGCGAAGATTTCCTGTCGGCTGGGGTCGTAAACGACAGCATGCTCGATGCGACCCTTGACCTGGACGCCGATCGATACGCAAAAGACCGGGAAGCCGTGCAGGAAATTGGTGGTGCCATCCAGCGGGTCGATGATCCAGACCGTGTCTGACTCGCCGATGCTGCCTGACTCCTCGCCGAGGATGGCGTGATCCGGATAATGCTTGTGGATGACGTCGATCACGATCTCTTCGGCCTTGCGGTCGGCCTCGCTGACGTAATCGTTATGCCCCTTGACCTCAACCTTGAGCTTCTCGAGGTTGACCTGATATCTCATCAGCGCGTTGCCGGCGCGCCGCGCCGCCATCACCGCGACGTTTAGCAGTGCATGCATAATCCGGTACTTTGTATAAAGAACTCATGCGGCCAATCGCCGCGGCGGTAGAATACCGGACTTGCCTCGTACCTTTCCAGATATGTTCCCTCACCAGATATGTCGATACGAATCGTTCTAGTTGGAACCACGCACCCGGGAAATATCGGTGCCGTCGCCAGGGCCATGAAAAACATGGGCCTGTCCGAGCTGGCGCTCGTCAATCCGCGTCACTTCCCGCATGAGGACGCCACGGCTCGCGCCTCCGGCGCCGATGACGTGCTCGAGAATGCGACGGTACATACGACCCTGGCCGATGCGCTGACGGATTGCGTCTACGTCGCCGCGGCCAGCGCCCGGTCCCGGGCGCTTCGCTGGCCCACGATGTACCCACGCGAATGCGCCGTGAGGCTCCTGCAGGAGTCGGAGCGTGGCAAGGTCGCCGCTGTTTTCGGGCCGGAGAAGTCCGGCCTGTCGAACGACGACCTCGACCACTGCGATGTGCTGCTCAATATCCCGACCAACCCGGACTTCAGCTCCTTGAACCTGGCCATGGCCGTGCAGGTTCTGACCTACGAAATTCGCGCGACACTGGCCGAGCCGGTACCGGAGTTTGAGAGTGAGGCGGAGCCGGCTACCGGCGAAGAACTGGAGCATTTCTACACGCATCTCGAGAGCGTGCTGCGCGACGTGAACTTCCTGGACCCGGACAACCCGCGCCACCTGATGCGCAGGCTGCGACGGTTGTTCATCCGCGCGCGACCGGACAAGAATGAACTGAACATCCTGCGCGGCGTGTTGACGGCGATCGACAGGACGCGAGCCCGCTAGTCATGAGCGAGTCTCCGATCTACCTCGACTATGCGGCGACGACGCCGATTGATCCCGGCGTCGCGCAAGCGCTGTCGGAGGCGCTGTGCGACGAGACCGCAATCGCCAATCCGTCGTCGGTGCACCGGGCGGGCCGACTCAGCGCCGCGCGCGTGGCGACCGCGGCCGAGCAGGTTGCATCGCTGTTGGGTTGCGAGCCCGGTCAACTCATCTGGACGTCGGGAGCGACCGAGGCCGACAACCTCGCGATCGCCGGCGCGGCCCGCTACCGGGCCGATCGCGGGCGCCACCTCGTGACAATGCCCACCGAGCACAAGGCGGTCACCGACATGTTCCAGGCGCTCGAGAAAGAGGGTTTCGACGTCACTTGGCTGGCCCCCGGTCCCGATGGACTGCTCGACATCGATCTGCTCGAACAGGCGCTGACTGAAAAAACGCAGTTAGTGTCGATCATGCACGTGAACAACGAGACCGGCGTCGTCCAGGACATCGAGGCCATCGGCGAGCTGTGCCGATCGCGCGACGTCCTGTATCACGTTGATGCCGCGCAGTCGGCCGGAAAGCTGCCGATCGACCTTCGCCGTATGCCCATCGACCTGCTGTCGCTGACGGCCCACAAGTTCTATGGGCCGAAAGGTATCGGCGCGCTGTACGTCGCGGACCGGCCGGGTTGCCATGTCGAGCCGCTGCTCTTCGGCGGTGGCCAGCAGCGCAGCCTCCGCCCCGGCACGTTACCCGTGCCGTTGATCATTGCGTTAGGCAAGGCGGCCGAGATTGCGCGTGAGAGGCAGGCCAGCGACCTCGAGCACGCGACGCGATTGCGGGCAGCGTTATGGGACGGCATCAAGGGGGTCGAAGGCCTGCTGCTCAATGGCCATCCGACCGCGCACTATCCCGGGATCGTGAATGTGTCGGTGGGCGACGTTGACGGCGAAAGCCTGCTGCTCGATCTCGAACCGCTGTGTGTCGCGACCGGCTCGGCCTGCAACTCGAAAAACCAGGAGCCGTCCTATGTGTTGCGCTCGATGGGCCGTTCGGACGACGAGGCCGAGGGTGCCATTCGCGTAAGTTTCGGCCGGATGTCGACGATTGAGGACGTCGAGCAGGCGGCGAGCATTTACGTCGACGCGGTAAGCCGCCTGAGACAGCTGGCGCCGGCCGCATGACCGGCGATCCATACTCAAGCGAGGTGCGGAGTCTCTTCAAAGCGCCCGCCCATGCCGGCAGCACGACGGGGCCGAGCGCCCGGATCGACGCGCAGGGTGTCAGCGTCGAACTCTCCGCCGAGGCACACGATTGTCGGCTCGAGACGGTGCGCTTCCGGGTACGGGGCTGTCCGCACCTGATCGCGGCTGCCGAGGTGCTGTGCTCAGACCTCGAGGGGCAGCCCGTGACGACGCTCGAAAGCCCTTTCGGGGCCGACATAATGCGACGCCTGTCCGTGCCGGTCGAGAAAACGGGTCGTATACTGGTTCTTGAAGATACGGCAACGCTGCTCGCGCGTAAACTGTGAGCGCGAACGCTTGAAATTGCGTTTCCGAGCCCTGAAACTTAGGTGAGTAGAAAGCACAATCAAATCGGACTTATGGCCATCTCACTGACAGAAGACGCGGCAACTCGCGTCAGGAACTACCTCGATTCGCGCGGCAAGGGCATCGGGCTCAGGCTCGGGATCACGAAGACCGGCTGTTCCGGGTATTCCTATGTCGTCAATTACGCCGACGAGCTTGACGAGGCAGACATCGTCTTCGAGGACAAAGGCGTCAAGGTCGTGGTCGATGCCGACGTACTGCCGCTGGTCGACGGCACCGAGGTGGACTTCGTCAAGAACGGGCTGAACGAGGCCTTCAGCTTCCGCAACCCGAATATCGCCGGCGAATGCGGCTGCGGGGAGAGCTTTACCGTCTGACCCTGCGGGCGTTGCGCCCCGAAACTGGCCGGATCTCGCATTGCCCAGACTCGCCCGGGCACGTAAAATTACCGATTAATCCAAAAACCCGGGTGACCGGGTTTTTGTCTTTCTACTCATTTAGCACTTTCAAAACTCTTCGAATAAGGAAACTCGCATGGCCGTTGAGCAGACGCTCTCCATCATTAAGCCTGATGGCGTTCAAAAGAACCTGATTGGTGAAATTTACAGCCGCTTCGAGAAAGCGGGTCTCGAAATCGTTGCTGCGCGCATGATGCACCTGTCCAAAGAGCAGGCAGAGGGCTTTTACGCCGTTCACAAAGAGCGCCCGTTCTTCAACGACCTCGTCAGCTACATGACGTCAGGCCCTGTCGTCGTACAGGCGCTGCAGGGCGAGGGCGCCATCGCAAAGAACCGCGAGATCATGGGTGCCACGAACCCGGCCGATGCCGATCCGGGCACGATCCGCGCAGACTTTGCCGACAGCATCGAGGAGAACATCGTTCACGGTTCGGACGCCGCCGAGACGGCCGCTGTCGAGATCGCCTTTTTCTTTGGCGACGACGGTGTCTGCCCGCGCACGCGCTAGCCGACGACCGATATGACTGACGGGACCGCAAAGACCGAGTTGCTGGGCTTGCCGCAGGGCGAGCTCGAGCGCTTCTTTGCGGATCTCGGCGAAAAGCCGTTTCGCGCCCGCCAGCTGATGCAGTGGATCTACCAGCGCGGCGTCCGGGACTTCGATGAAATGACCGACCTGTCGAAGGCATTGCGGGACAAGCTCAAGCAGTCGGCGGGTATTGCGTCACCGGAGATCATCTCCCGTCACGACTCGTCGGACGGCACGGTCAAATGGCTGTTCGAGAGTGGCTTCGGCCAGGCGGTCGAGACCGTGTTCATCCCGGAATCGACGCGCGGCACGCTGTGCATCTCATCGCAGGTCGGGTGTGCGCTGGACTGCGCTTTCTGTGCGACAGGGGCCCAGGGCTTCAATCGCAACCTGTCGGCGGCCGAGATCATCAACCAGGTCTGTCACGCGGTGGCGTCGTTGCCGCGCCGTCCGAACGGCGAGCCGGCCGTCAGCAACGTCGTCTTCATGGGTATGGGCGAGCCGCTGGCAAACTACCGTGCGGTTGTGCCGGTGCTGGAGCTGCTGATCTCCGACTGGGCGTTCGGCCTGTCTCGCAGGCGCGTGACGGTCAGCACGTCCGGGATCGTGCCGAACATGGACAAGCTAGGCGACGAATGTAATGTCTCGCTCGCGGTCAGCCTGCACGCGCCCAACAACCCGCTCAGGGACCGCATCGTGCCGATCAACAAGATGCACTCGATAGAAGAGTTGCTGGAGGCCTGCTGGCGATACGCCGGTAAACACTCGAATCGCTTCATCACCTTCGAGTACGTGATGCTGAAGGGCGTCAACGACTCGCGTGAGCATGCGGACGAGCTATTCCGGCTCTTAGACGGCAATCCGGCGAAGCTCAACCTGATTCCGTTCAACCCGTTCCCGGGCACCGAATTCGAGTGTTCGTCCGCGGAGACGATTCGGCGATTCCAGGGCCGGCTCCGGGATCGCGGCCTGGTTGTGACCACGAGAAAGACGCGCGGTGACGATATAGATGCCGCATGCGGGCAATTGGCTGGTAAAGTCAGCGATCGGGTCAAAGTGAAGCTGCGAGAAAAAGGGGTAGCCACGGCGTGAAAAGACTAAGCTTTTTCCTTGGTGTCATCGTTATCCTGTCCGGCTGCGTTTCGACCACGAGCGGACCGCCCGAGCCTCAGGCGGACAAAGACGATGCGGCCGAATTCAACTATCAGCTCGGTGCCCGCTACTACAGGAACGGCAACTTCGAGCTGGCGCGCGATCGTCTGCTCCTGTCCATCGAGTTCGATCCGCGGCGCCCGGTCACGTGGACGACGCTCGGCCTGACCTATGAGGCGCTCGAGAATCAGCGCCTGGCTGAGGATGCGTATGACCAGGCCGTCAAAGTCGACCCTCGCAGCTTCAAGGCACTGGATGCCTATGCTGTCTACCTTTGTCGACAAGAGAAGTACGGCTCGGCGGCGCGTTACTTCGAGCGGGCGGCCAACATCGTCGAGAACGACAACTCGGAGATCACGCTGACGAACGCCGGCGTCTGCATGGCTCAGAAGCCGGACCTGGTCCAGGCCGAGGCCTTTTTCCGCGAGGCGCTCGAAGCACGCAGCAATCACCCCGAAGCGCTGCTACAGCTGACGTTGCTGAAATTCCGCACGGCCGACTATATGAGCGCTCGTGCATTCCTGCAGCGCTATCTCAATCGCAGCGTTCCGTCACCGGCCGTCCTGTATCTCGGTGTGCAGATCGAGGACAAGCTGGGAGACGAGAGGGCGAAGACCGATTTCGAAGATCGCCTGATTCGCGAGTTCCCTACGTCGGCGGAGGCACGCAGCGTCCTCGCAGCGGATTGACGGCGTGAGCGACGAGCAGGACAGCCAGTCGGAAGAAGGAGCGGGGCCGCGTTGCGGCGAACGTCTCGCCGCTGCCCGTGAAGAGCTTCAGATCAGCCTGGTCGAGATCGCCAAGGAGCTGCATCTCGACGAGCAAAAGGTCCAGGCGCTCGAAGCCAACGACTTTGCGCCGCTCGGCGCGCCCGTGTTCGCGAAGGGGCATTTGAAGAAGTACGCGCAGCTGGTCAAGGTCGATATCGACGACATCCTGATGGACTATCACCAGTTGACGCGTTCCGAAGGATTGCCCCCGGTCGTTTCCGACCGCAAGGCGCCGAAGGTTGCCGCGTCGCCGACGCCCTGGATCGCTGCAGGCGTCGTCGTCCTGATCGTTGCCGCGATTGCCGCCTGGTTCTTCCTGCTGCGGCCGGCTTCCGACGATGTCGAATCCGAGCCCCCGGCTCAGGCGGAGCCCGCGATCGTCGATGAGTCTGCGGCGGCCAATGTACCGACGGCTACCCGCCTTGATGACGGGGCGGACGCCATCGAGCCGCGGTCGCAGGCAGCGGAACCGGAGCGCGAGGCAACGGAACCGGTCGCGGAGCCAGCTGCCGCCGTGACGGCTGCGGCTGAGACGGCTGCGCCATCGGATGCAGCGGCGTCCGTCGAGCCGGGACAGCTGGCACTCGACCTGAACTTCATCGGCGATTGTTGGACAGAGATAACTGACGGCAACGGTCGGCGCCTGTTCTTCGATCTTGGCAGGGCGGGGCGTACGGTCAGCGTCGCCGGTGCGGCTCCGTTGTCGGTGCTGCTGGGCAACGCAGACAACGTGCGCCTCGAGCTGAACGGGATCGACTACCTGATCAGCGACGCCGATCGTCGTGGCGAGACGGCGAGATTTACGCTCTCTGCACCGTAGAACCTTCGCCGCACATGCGGCCAGTGAGACCCCTCCGTGAAACCAAAAGCCATACGTGGAATGAACGACATCCTGCCGGAGCAGACGGCAACGTGGCGCTACCTCGAATCCGTGCTGATCGATATCGCCACAAGTTACGGCTATGACGAGATCCGCCTGCCGCTCCTCGAGTACACGGAGCTCTTCGCGCGATCGATCGGCGAGGTGACGGACATCGTCGAGAAGGAGATGTACACGTTCCTCGACCGCAACGATGAGAGCCTGACGCTCAGGCCCGAGGCGACTGCGGGTATGGTTCGAGCCGGCATCACCAACGGACTGTTACATAACCAGAAGCAGAAGCTGTGGACGACCGGCCCGATGTTCCGTTACGAGAAGCCGCAAAAGGGCCGCTACCGGCAGTTTCACCAGTTCGATGTTGAGGCGCTCGGCTTTGACGGCCCGGACATCGATGCCGAGCTGATCATCATGAGTGCGAGGATCTGGGAGCGCCTCGGGATTTCCCGGCTCACGCTCGAGATCAACTCGCTCGGTATGCCCGAGTCGCGAAAGCGCTATCGGGAGAGCCTCGTTGACTACTTTTCCGGCGTGAAAAGTGAGCTGGATCAGGATAGTATTCGCCGCCTTGAGCAAAATCCGCTGCGGATTCTCGACAGCAAAAACCCTGAAATGCAAGGGATTATCGAGTCCGCACCGGTCATGATCGACTACCTCGACGACGCGTCGGCCGAGCATTTCGATCGGCTCAAGACGCTTTTGTCAGCCGCGAACATCGAGTTCACGCTGAATCCGCGGCTCGTCAGGGGTCTCGACTACTACAACCGAACGGTTTTCGAGTGGGTGACGGACGCGTTGGGCTCGCAGGGCGCTGTTTGCTCGGGTGGCCGCTACGACGGACTCGTCGAGAAGCTCGGCGGACGGACGACACCGGCGATAGGCTGGGCGATGGGCATCGAACGTTTCGTCGCGTTGTACGAGGTGTGCGGTGGCGAAACGCCGTCGGCGGCCGCCGATTTTTACATCGTCGCGGTTGGCGACGCGGCTGAGCAGAAGGCTTTCGGCATAGCCGAGCAGCTGCGAAACGAGCTGCCGGGCACCCGGGTAGAGTTGAACCTGGGCGGTGGCAGCTTCAAGTCGCAGATGAAGCGCGCTGACAAGAGTGGGGCGGCGTTTGCGTTGCTGCTGGGCGAGCAGGAACTGGCTGCTGGTGAGGTGGGCGTCAAGCCGCTCAGAAGCGGCGACGAACAGACAAGCGTCGCGATGGGTGAGCTCATCGCAACGCTTACAGAGAAACTAACGTCGGCATGAGTCGCCGATTGGATTATTGAAAGGCAGTATCCGTGGACGAACTGAAGACTGAAGAAGAGCAGCTAGAGGCGTTTCGAGCCTGGTGGAAGGAATACGGCAACTACGTCATCGGCGGCGTTGTGCTGGGCGGGCTTGTGCTGTTCGGCATCAACTACCAGGGTAATACACGCCTCGAGGCGCAGCAGGCAGCGTCGGCGTTGTACGACCAGCTTACCGACGAGGTCGTGGACGGCGATCTCGATGCCGCCGAAGCGCTTGCCGCCCAGATCGCAAACGACTACTCGAATACCGCGTATGTCGTCCAGTCCAAGCTCGCGATGGCCCGACTGTACATGGACGAGAACCGCGACGAGGATGCGGCCAATACGCTGCGTGAACTGATCGCGCTGAAGGGCGTAGATGAAATCAGGGAGATCGCGCGGCTGCGACTGGCGAAAGTGTTGATCTACCAGGAGAAGGCGGAAGAGGCGCTGGAGACCGTCAGTGAAGCCGCGACCGGAGCCTTTGCAGCGCGCTTCGCCGAAGTCCGTGGCGACGCGCACGTCCAGCTCGAGAACTTTGAAGAGGCTCGGGCGGCCTATGACGAGGCGCTGCAGCAACCGAATTCACAGCAGACGCTCGACGTCGGTTACGTGCGGCTCAAGCTGCTGGACCTGCCGCCGCCGGCTATCGCTGCGGCGGGTACCGCCGAGGTCGAAAGCGAAATTGCGGACGCAGCACAGGATGCCAGTGAAGCCGAAGAGGCGGTCGAGGAAGCGAGTGACGTCGCTGAAGCGGCGGACGAGGCAGATGACGCCAATGAGACGACGGAAGAGGCGAGTGAATGAACGCCGCGCTGAGACATGCGTGTTTGCTGTTGATCGCAGCGTCGCTGTCTGCCTGCGGGCTCTTCGGTGGTGGCGATGACGAGGAGTCCGAACCGGTCGAGCTCACTCGAATCGAGACGACGCTCGACGTAAAACGCAGCTGGTCGAAGAAGATCGGCAAGGACGCGGAGTTCCTGCGTGTTGCGCTGCGACCTGCCGGTGACGGCAATCGGATCTATGCAGCGAGCTTCGACGGCAACGTGGTTGCGCTGCAGCCCGACAACGGCCGCGAAATCTGGGAGACGCGGCTCGACGAGGCCATCTCGGCGGGCCCCGGCGTCGGCGACGACCGTTTGGCCGTCATCACGAAGGATGGCAACCTCGTCGTGCTCAACGCCGAAACCGGCGACGAGACCTGGCGCACCTTCATCGGTGGCGAGTCGCTCGCCCGGCCGTTGATCCGCAACGGCAATGTCGTCGTCCAGACCGTCGACAATCGACTCCGCGCCTACGGCTTGCTGGACGGCGGAGAGCGCTGGACGCTGGAAGAATCGACGCCGGCGTTGACCGTTCGAGGCAACGCATCGCCCGTCGCGGTCAGCGGTACGGTCGTCGCCGGTTTCGACAACGGCCGCGTCATGGCGGTGGACCTGATATCAGGCGACGTCGAGTGGCAGCAGATGCTGTCGCCGCCGTCGGGTCGCTCTGACCTGGACCGACTGTCCGATGTCGATGGTCACATCGCCGTCGTCGGCCAGGATGTCTACGCCGCCGGCTACCAGGGCCGCATCTTCGCGCTGGCGGCCGAATCGGGCCAGGCGCTCTGGGCACGGGAATTCTCGACCGTCGCCGGCGTCCACGCCGATTTTGCGAATGTGTACACCGTCTTGGGCGGCGGTGAGATCATCGCCATGTCGCGCCGCACCGGCGCGGAGCTTTGGCGACAGGATTCGCTGCTGCGCCGCGAGGGCACGCTGCCCGTACCGTTCCAGTCGACCGTCGTCGTTGGAGACCTCGAGGGCTACCTGCACTTCTTCTCGAAGGAGACGGGCGAGCCCGTCGCGCGACTGCGCCCCGGGGGCGAGGCCATCAGCAACCCGCCGATTGTCGTCGCCAATACGCTGTACGTGCAGAACGATAACGGTGCGGTCTTCGCGTACCGGATCAAAGAGTCACGACCGGCTCAAGACGCGCCTGACATCGCGAACGACGACTGACGACCATGTCGACGCTGCCCGTCGTCGCTCTGATCGGTCGGCCCAACGTCGGCAAATCAACACTGTTTAACCGACTGACGCGGTCGCGCGACGCGCTCGTCGCCGACTATCCGGGCCTGACGCGCGATCGTCAGTACGGCTACGGCAAACTCGGCCCCGTTCCCTATCTCGTCATAGACACCGGCGGCGTCGCCGGCGGTGAGACCGGCATCGATGAGCGCATGGTCGAGCAGTCGGTCCGCGCGCTCGAAGAGGCGGACGTCGCAATCGTTATGGTCGACGGCCGCGAAGGCCGGACGGCGGCTGACGAGCATGTCGCGAAGCTTGCGCGAAAGAACGCCAAGCGCGTGTTCCTCGTCGCGAACAAGGCCGAGGGGCTCGATGTCGCGATGGCGACCGGCGAGTTCCATCGTCTCGGCCTTGGCGAACCGCTGGCGGTATCCGCCGCGCACGGCGATCGCATCAGTGCATTGATGGATGCCGTCCTCGAAGGTTTCGAGGTCAGCGAGGAGGACGAAGACGCCGACGAGCGCCTGCGGATCGCCGTCGTCGGCCGTCCGAACGTCGGCAAGTCGACGTTGTCGAATCGACTGCTCGGCGAGGAGCGGCTCGTGGTCTACGACCAGCCGGGTACGACCCGCGACAGCGTCGCCGTCCCCTTCGAACGCGACGACCGGCAATACCTGTTGATCGATACGGCCGGCATCCGGCGTCGTTCACGCGTCAACGAAGCCATCGAGAAATTCAGCATCATCAAGGCGCTGCAGGCGATCGAGCGCGCGCAGGTCGTTATCGCGGTACTGGATGGCCAGGAAGGCGTGACCGAGCAGGACGTCAGCCTGCTCGGCCTGATTGTCGAGCGAGGCCGAGCGCTCGTCGTCGTCACGAATAAATGGGACGGACTGGCGCCAGAGAAACGCAAGCACATTCGTGACGAACTGGACCGTCGGCTGCCGTTCCTCGACTTCGCCGAGCGCATGACCATCTCGGCGCTGCACGGCACGGCCGTGGGTGACCTGCTGCCCGCCGTCGAGCGGGCGTATGCCGCGGCGATGCGCGACATGTCGACGACCGATCTCAACCGGGAACTCGAGAGTGCGGTCACGGCGCACCCGCCGCCGCTGGTCCGGGGGCGACGCATTCGATTGCGCTACGCCCACCAGGGTGGCCGTAACCCGCCGGTGATCGTCATTCACGGCAACCAGACCGATCGCGTGCCGGAGTCTTACCGGCGATTTCTGATCAATCGATTCAGGAAGGCCTTCAAGCTGAAGGGAACCCCCGTGCGCCTCGTGTTCAAAACAGGTGATAATCCCTACAAGGGACGACGCAACAAGCTGACGCCGCGGCAGGAAAGAAAGCGCAAGCGGATGATGAAGCACGTCCGCAAGTAGCTGGCCGATAGTCGGGCCGAGACAGAAGCAGGAACAGGCTTATGACGACAGCGAGGAAGTTCGTAACGCTCGAAGGGCGTTTCAACATGCACCGGGGCGGCCACCTCGAGTCGCCGACGCTGGCGTACGAGACCTGGGGCGAGCTCAACGAGAAGCGAGACAACGCGATCCTGATCTTCAGCGGCCTGTCGCCGTCTGCGCATGCCGCATCGTCGGAGGAAGACGTCTCTGCCGGTTGGTGGGAGGACATGATTGGTCCCGGGTTTCCCCTGGATTCCGAACACTTCTTTATTATCTGCGTGAATTCGCTGGGTAGCTGTTTCGGATCCACCGGTGCGGCCTCGATCAACCCGGAGACCGGAGAAACCTATCGACTGCACTTCCCGGTGCTGACGCTGGAGGATGTTGCGGAGGCGGCCTACGGCGTCGTGTCGCACCTGGGCATTGAGACGCTGCATACGGTGATCGGCTGTTCGATGGGTGGCATGAGCGGCCTCGCATACTGTGTTCGGCACCCGGAGGCGGTTAACAACTTCATTTCAATCTCATCGGCGGCACGCGCTCTGCCGTTTTCCATCGCTGTGCGTTCTCTGCAGCGCGAGATGATCCGCTCAGACCCGAAATGGAAGCTGGGTGAGTACGACACCGACGACCCGCCGCTGATTGGCCAGCGCCTGGCGCGCAAACTCGGCATGATCACGTATCGTTCGGCCGAGGAATGGGACCAGCGTTTCGGTCGTGAGCGCACGACGGAGGAGCGCGCGCCAGGCGATCCGTTCTCCATCGAATTCTCCGTCGAATCCTATCTCGAGCATCACGCCAATCGCTTTACCGGCGCGTTCGATCCCAACTGTTACCTATACCTGTCACGGGCGTCCGACCTGTTCGACCTCGCCGAGCACGGTGGTTCGATCGCTTCCGGACTGAAACGAATGCAACTCAATCGGGCGATGGTCGTCGGCGTCAGGACCGACATCCTGTTTCCGGTTCACCAGCAGCGTGAACTGGCCGAGGGTTTCGCGGAGGTCTGCCCGGACACGAAGTTTGTTGAGCTCGACTGCATTCGGGGCCATGACTCATTCCTTGTTGAAATGGACGCGTTTCGCCCGGTCATTTGTGAGTTCTTCGAGAGCTGTTCCTAGGGCAGGTTCCGGATCAGGTCATCACGTCGACTGAAATTCCGTTACCATCCGCCGTTCGTTTATCCGCACGACGCCAAATAGAAAAGGATCCTCATGGAAAACCTCGTCAACACGCTAAACGCGGTCATCTGGAGTCCGGTACTCGTCTACCTGTGTCTCGGCGCCGGACTGTTCTTCTCCATAGCCACGAAGTTCGTGCAGCTGAGGCAGTTCAGGGAGATGATCCGGCTGTTGTTTGCGAGCAAGAGTTCGGACGAGGGCATCTCATCCTTCCAGGCGCTTGCGGTTTCGCTGTCGGGTCGTGTCGGCACCGGTAACATCGCCGGCGTGGCGGCTGCCATTGGCTTCGGCGGTCCCGGCGCAGTGTTCTGGATGTGGATCGTGGCGCTGCTCGGCGCATCGACCGCCTATGTGGAATCGGCGCTCGGCCAGATCTACAAGGAAGAAGACGAAGGCGAGTATCGCGGCGGCCCGGCCTACTACATCGAGAAGGCAATGGGCCAGACATGGTACGCGTGGATCTTCGCGCTCGTGACCATATTCGCCTGCGGCGTCATGTTGCCCGGCGTGCAGTCAAACGCGATCAGCTCGGCAGCCGAGGTGGCGCTGGGATCTGGCGCGATGATCCAGACGGATTTCGGTGAGATTGGAGAGACCAAGCTGGTCACGGCCATCGCCGTAGTCACGGTTCTCGGCTTTATCATCTTCGGCGGTGTGAAGCGTATCGCCAACTTCACACAGGTGGTCGTCCCGTTCATGGCGCTGGCCTACATCATCATGGCCTGCGCGGTTGTCGCACTGAACATCTCGCAGCTGCCGGGCATTATCTCGTTGATCGTCTCTGACGCGTTTTCGCCCATGGCGGGCGTTGGTGCGGCGATCGGCTGGGGCGTCAAGCGCGGAATCTATTCCAACGAGGCGGGGCAGGGTACGGGTCCGCACGCGGCGTCGGCCGCCGAGGTCGCGCACCCGGCGCAGCAGGGTCTCGTGCAGGCGTTTTCGGTTTACATCGATACACTGTTCGTATGCACCGCGACCGCGTTCATGATCCTGATCACGGGGGCCTACAACGTGCATGGCGGTGACGGTGGCTTCCTCGTGCAGAACCTGCCGGCGACGGTGGAGACCAGCGGGCCGGCCTTCACGCAGTACGCGCTGGATTCTGTCCTCCCGGGCATCGGCAAGCCGTTCGTTGCTGTGGCGCTGTTCTTCTTCGCGTTCACGACGCTGCTGGCTTACTACTACATCGCTGAGACCAACGTCGCCTACATTCGTCGCACGCTGCGCGTGCCCGGAGAACTCACGGCACTGAAGGTCGTCCTGATGGCGTCGGTGTTCTACGGCGCGATTCGCACGGCAGACCTTGCCTGGGCTCTCGGCGACATTGCGGTCGGAGTGATGGCGTGGTTGAACATCATCGGGCTGCTGATTCTGTTCTTCCTCGGGAAGCCAGCGATAACGGCGCTGGCGGACTACGAGAGGCAGCGCAAGGAGGGCCTCGAGCACTACACGTTCGACCCGGACGCGCTGGGTATCAAGAACGCGGACTTCTGGCGCGATCGGATCAACAAGCGCTGATCTGGCTGCGACAGCTGGGGCGAACCAGCACCGGCTGCCGGCTTCGTCGCTCGAGATAGATGGAAAAAACCTACGTCTTCCTGCTCGTCCTTGCGGCACCACTGGCCGTGGTTCTGTACTTCCTTGCCAAACCAGCGTTCGTTCGCCGTCGACGAGAACGGCTCAGACGGCAGCCACTCGCAGTCGGCGTCGAGGACATCCTGACACGGCGCGTGGGGCTGTATTCGTCGCTTCCGGATGATCTGAGAGAACAGCTGCATGGCCATATCAACGTGTTTCTGGACGAGAAGCGTTTCCTCGGCCTCGGCGGGCAGGCAATCACACCGGAGGTCGCCGTTACGATTGCGGGATCGGCCTGCCTGCTGTTGCTGAATCGGGAAGCCACGTATTTCCCGGGCTTCTCATCCATTCTCGTGTACCCGAACGTCTATGACGCGGAACATGTCGAGAGCGATGGTGTCGTCGAGACGCACAGACGCTCACGCAGGGCCGGCGAGTCATGGCACCGAGGTCCGATCGTTCTTGCCTGGAGCAGCGTAGAACACGGTGCGGCCAACGCCGGCGATGGCTATAACGTCGTGCTGCACGAGTTCGCGCACAAGCTGGACGAGGAGAACGGCGGCACGAACGGACAGCCGATCCTGCACGCTGAAGGGCATTACGAGGAATGGGCGGACGTGCTTGGCCGTGAGTACGAGGCCTTCGCTGATCGCGTGGCCCGGCGAAAGAACAAGGTCATGGACGAGTACGGCTTAACGTCTCCCGTCGAGTTCTTCGCTGTTGCTACCGAGTCGTTCTTCGAAAAGGGTTGGTCTATGAAGAGACGATTGCCGGATCTGTACGAGCAGCTAAAGAAGTTCTACGTGGTCGACCCCGCCTCGTGGAAATAACGGCAGAGCGGGATTGAAACGACGAATCCCGCTCTCGCCATGTTCAAATCCATTTTGCTCTGGGGTATCTTCACAAAGACCCGACATACTCGTCAGTTAAGGGCAAGGTCTTCAAGTCTCGCGAACCGACTTACTCGACCGGCCTGGCGCCGACAAATCTGAGCTCATGCAAGCCACGCGTGTCGTCAAAGTTTTGGAGCGGATAATGACCAGAACGGCCTTTCTCGTTTGCCTCTGGCTTGCTACCGGCGCTGTCGCCCAGCCACTGCCGATCGAATACTTCGTAAAGGATGGCGACTACCTCGACGTCTACTTGTCGCCATCAGGGAATCGTCTCGCCGCGCGCAAGCGGGTCGATGACACCGTGATTCTGGTGGTTGTTGACCTCGAAATCAGCAAGCTCGTCGCCGATTTGCGACCGCGCCCGGGCGACGAAATCCTGACGGCGGAGTGGATCAACGACGAACGCCTGCTGTACACCATAGCCGAAAAGCGTGTCGACTTTGATCGGCCCATAGCGACCGGGGAACTCTTCGGGGTCAACTACGACGGCACGAAAGCGGAAATGCTGGCGGGCGTTCGGGCCTCCGATGCGCGCATCGGTAGCAGGGTGCAGAAAAAGCAAAACGATCTCGCAAGCTTCTATCTCGTTAATGCCCTGGACAACGACGACAAGTCTGTTCTGGTCATCGAATACCCCTGGTCCCTGGACGGGCAGTTCTGGTACGACGACCGCCAGAAGCGGCCGATCGTCAGCCGCCTGAATGTCTATTCTGGCCGCAAGCGCAAGGTTGAGACGTTGCCATTTCTGGATGCCAGGCCTTACAGCACACGCGATGGCGACATTCACTTCGTCACGTATGTAGACGAGGATGCTAACTGGACGGCGGCCTATCGCGAAAACCCGGGTGCCGATTGGCAGCCGCTCTCTGAAGTCTTCGATATGTCCGAGGACATGACTGTGGTGAGCCTGAACGAGGCGGGCGATGCGGCATTTCTGCGCGGGCCGTACGGCGACGAGGGCTATTACACGATCTTCCGTCTCGACTTCGAGGACAGGAGCTATGAGCCTCTCTTCACGGATCTCGATGCGGACATCATCGACTGGCTGATTGACCCGGAAACCGGTGAGGTGGCGGCCGCCACGTCGTTTCGTGGCAAGCCCCGTTACCACTACCCGGAAATCGAAACCAAATCGCGAACGTCGCACATGAAGCTCAGCAGGAGCTTCGAGGGGCGTTTCATGGAAATCGTCAGTGCGACCGATGACGGCAACCAATTGGTGGTGAGAGTGTCGAGCGACACGAACCCTGGTGAGTACTACTTCTACGACAACGAGGCCAACAAAGCTGAATTTTTCCTGGCTAATCTGTCGTGGATAGATCCGCAAATCATGCAACCGATGCTGGTTGACGAGGTAGTAATGGACGACGGTCTGATTGTACCCGTTCGCCTGACCTTGCCGGATGGTGAGGGCCCATCACCGCTGATCGTGTACCTGCATGGTGGACCCCATTTTGTGGCGGATCTATGGGGCTTTGATCGCGACGTGCAGTTGCTCGCCAATCATGGCTATGCGGTACTGCAGGTGAATTTTCGTGGCAGCGGGAATTTCGGCGACGAGTTCCGTCGAGCCGGTTACAGGGAGTGGGGCGGGCGAATAATCGACGATATCGCTGCGGCTACTCGATGGGCCAGAGAACGCGCTGACATCGACGGCGACCGTGTCTGCGCCTATGGCGCGAGTTTTGGCGCGTACGCCTCCTACATGCTGGCAGCACGAGAACCTGACCTCCTGCGTTGTGCAGCCGGCTACGTCGGAGTCTATGACTTGAACATGATGTTCAGTAAAGGCGATATACAAAAGACACAACGTGGTGAAGCCTACTTGAACCGAGTGCTGGGCACGGACAAGGGCTTGCTCGATGCCTTCAGTCCGATCAACCACGCCGACAAAATCGAGGCGAAGACGCTATTGATTCATGGCGATAAAGATCGTCGTGCACCGATCGCTCACTCGAAGGCTATGCGCGAGGCGCTGGAGGCGGCCGGCAAGACGCCCGGCTGGATCGAGCTGGATCGAAGCGGTCACGGCGCCGGCAGCCTCGAAAACAAGATGAAATTATACGAAGCACTACTCGAGTTTCTCGAGATCAACCTCGGCATCGCATCGCAGTGAGATTCCTAAACTATGCGGAGTTGGCTCTGGGTTATGCCTGTTCCCGGTCTACATCGTGCCGGACCATCACGAACAACTCCGGAGGCTATACTCGGTCCAGCCGGTTACTCTGAGACAAAGACACCTGTCGAATCACAATGGCGAATGCCGCGCGCAGATCAGCTCTGGCGCTTCCTTTTCAACCACCCTCGCTCGCGCACGGCCTGTACATAGCTGTCGCTGACCGGCACTGAAACATCGCCCCTAATGTTCAGTTGCCAGCGGCGGGAGCCTCTCTTCGCTGAGACAACAGAGCCGTCGGCGACCCACCATGAGCGGTGCACCTGCAGGCCGAGTTTGTCCGGCATTGAATCCACGGCATCGCCAAAACGACAGTGCACGAGCTCCGCGCCTTGCTCGGTGTAAACGCGCACGTAGTGTTCCTCGGCCTGCAGCGCTAGAACGTCGTCTGGCCGCCTGACTGACGTTCCCTCGAGGAACACCGGCAGAGCGGGCGCAGGGTCCTCTACCGCGGGCACGGGTGCTTGGCCCCTGCGATCGATAAGCAGCCACAGCAACAGATGCACCGGGATCAGGATCGACAGGATCGTTACATACTCGCTTAGCCACGCGAGGACCGGCGACACGGCCCAAAGTTCATCGTCGATGTACTCGGGCCGCATTGGCAAATGCGGTTCCATCAGGATCTCGGCGATGGAGAACGGCAGCAAGCCGACGGCTGAGACCAGCACTACCGGCCTCAGCCACGCGGGACGTGTCCAGCGTTCGGGCACCAACCGGGCATCCAGCCAATCTGCCAGCCACAGGCCGCCAGCCAACGTGGTCAGCCGCAGCGACCAGTAGAAGAGCTCCTGGCCAATCGTCGCGCCGATCATCGGGTCGTCGATCTGGTTGATGGCGACGAACGCCAGAATCAGCGCGCCAAGCCTCAGGTTTCGCGGGGAAGCCAGCATTACGTTAATTCCGGGATGACGATTCATGCGATGAACCGGACGACTCAAGAAGTACTCGCGCTATCCGCGAAAATGTCGACAAGTCTATGACCACTGTTCAATAGCATTCCGCCTGATTCGATTCACTGGAGTGTTTTATGGGCAAGCAGGCTGTATTGATCGTTTTGATATCGTTGAGTTTTCTGGTTGGTTGCGAAGAAGAGGGCGCGTCAGCAGACACCCCGTCCGAGCCTTATACCAGCTTTTTCACGCCACTGCCGGAAGCCCCGATATTCCCGGCAGACAACGCGTTCAGCGTCGAGAAACGGCAGCTCGGTGAGGCTCTGTTCTGGGACCCGATCCTGTCCGGACGCATGAACGTTTCCTGTGCGACCTGTCATCACCCGGATCACGGCTGGGCTGACGGGAGGATGTTCTCCATCGGCGTCGACGGGACCGGGCTCGGGCCGAGTCGCAGTGGTGCAGCCGAGACGCCGTTTCACTCGCCGACCGTCCTGAATGTCGCGTTTACCGGTATCGAGCAGACGGAACCGGGCGAGGGCTTCGTCTCGGGAGGCTACTTCTGGAACCTCAGAGCCGGCACATTGGAGGCCCAGGCTGTCGATCCGATTCGAAGTGAAGTCGAGATGCGCAGCAGCGATTTTCTGGAAGCCGAGATCATGCCTGAGATCATTCTCAGGCTTTCGCTGATACCCGAGTACCAGCGCCTGTTCGGCCTGGCATTCGAAGGTGCTGACCCGATCACCGAGGCCAACATCGCGAAGGCGCTCGCCACATACCAGCGCACGCTGATAACGCAGCGGACGCGCTTCGACCGATTTCTCGCCGGCGACGAATCGGCGTTGACCGGTGCCGAAATCACGGGCCTCAATAAGTTCATCAACGGCGGCTGCACGGACTGTCACTCGGGTCCGATGCTCGCCGACAACGAGATCGACCCGGCAAAGCCCATCCAGGTAGACAAGCCAGCGGTTCGCACACCGTCGCTACGCAACGTCGAACTGACGGCGCCGTACATGCATGACGGCTCCCGCGCGACACTCGGGGACGCTATCGCGCTCTACGAGGATCGCGATGACCTTGGTGTCACGCTGGAAGACGACGACTTCGGTGACATCGAGCGATTCTTAAGGACGCTGACCGATAGCGGATTCCCGAGGCAGATACCGGATACTGTACCGAGCCAGCTGCCGGTCGGCGGAGACATTCTCTGAAGAAAACCAAGGCTGGCAGCGTCAGGCTGCCAGCCGAGCTCGATCGGGCGTCGGCTATACTGATAGCATGTCAGGCAATGCGGGAATCCGCGTCCGGGAACGATCTTGATCTATTACGGCTCATGCCACTGTGGCTCGATCAAAGCGGAATACGAGACGGAAAAGCCGGTCCAACTCCGGCAGGACGGCTGCGGATTTTGTTCATCTCGCGGTGTAAAGTCGGCCAGCGACCCCGATGGAAAGCTGCAGATCGTCTCTGAGCGCCCGCTAACTCGCTATCAATTCGGCCACAGGACGGCAGACTTCCTGATCTGTTCGACCTGCGGCACCTACGCCGCAGCCATTACGGAGGGTCCGCGGGGCCAGGTTGCCGTCATCAACGTCGTGGGTCTCAACATACCGGGGCTCACCGATGAGCCAGTGGATTTCGCCAGTCTCGAAGGCGAAAGTGTCGAAGACCGAATGCAGCGGCGCCTCGCACGCTGGACACCCGTGACGCTGTCCGAAGCGGAGCTAGGCTAGCTCGACGGCTGCACGCCATACAGTCGCGCTGGATGCCCAACATGACCCCGGATGAAATCGCCACGAGCTACGATCAACTTGCGGACCACTGGAACAGCGATGACTTCCCGCGCAGCAATGGCATTGAACAACACGAGAGAGCGATTGCATTTGTAGAACAACGCGGTAACGCGATCGATATCGGCTGTGGCAGCAGCGGCAGACTCATCGACCTGTTGATCGAGAGCGGATTCAGTGTCGAGGGTCTCGATATCTCTCCCAGGATGCTTGTGCTTGCGAAGCAACGTCATCCCGGTGTCGAGTTTCATCTCGCCGACATACGCAACTGGTCGTTCTCTAAAAAGTACGACCTAATCTCTGCATGGGACAGCATCTGGCATTTGCCAATGGCAGACCAGGAACCGGTCCTGACGAAGATTTTGCAGGGGCTGAACCGGGGAGGCGTCTGCATATTCACGACCGGTGGACGCGACGCCGCCGAAGAAAAGACTGACTCGGCGATGGGCCCTCCGATGTACTACAGCGTGCTCGGTATACCACGAACGCTTCAGGTGATCTCGGAGAACCAGTGTGTGTGCCGGCATCTCGAGTATGACCAGCATCCGGAACAGCATGTTTACATCATCGTACAATGCTTGAGAAAAGAAGGGAGTAAGTAGTGAGTGCGAAAAAGGTCCTGTTGATTGGCCTCGATCCAGGCGTAGTGAATTACGATCGATGGCCCGGCCTGACCGCCGAGAAACTGGAAGCCGGCTTGCGCCGCGACGAAGCCGCCTTGAACGATGGTGGATATAGCGCCCAGGTCTGCTTTATAGACCACGGAGAGACCGCGGAAGCCGTCGTCGGTGAGATTCTGGCTGAAACTGAGTTTGCCTGTGTCCTCGTCGGCGCGGGTGTCAGGACGGATACCGAGGAGTTCCTCCTGTTTGAGAAGCTGATCAACCTGATTCACGAGAAGGCGCCCGGTGCGAGGATCTGCTTCAACACCGGCCCCACCGACTCAGTCGACGCCGTCAAGCGCTGGGTCTGACGGCCCGTCAATCGCTGTGAACCGTTTGGCCAAGGATAGAGACTTATGAAGATTGGCAAGAGCGGGCTGGTGCTGTGGGGGATTTACGCTGCCTTTGCGGTGTTCGCCATTTCATCGAATATCGACGAAACGACGTTCCACTTCGGCGGACAGCTGGGTGGGGTCAAGGCGGTCGTATGGCTGGCGCTGCTGGCGTTTCTCGCTTACAGCATCTACTGCAGCTTTCGGGAGAACTTTTTCCGCAGTGTCAGATCGATCGCAACCCTGCGGTGGGGCAGGCAGATTGGCGCTGACTTGTACCTGGGCCTCTTTGTCGCACTATTCATTATATTCCTGAACGATGGCGGCTTGGTCGCTCTGATCTGGCTCGTTCCGATTCTGATCTACGCGAATCTCGTCTTCTTGCTTTATCTTGCGCTTAACTTTGACAGCATCGTTATAAGGTTACTTGGAGTGTAGGGTTCGGCATAGACGCGGCGCCCCGTCATTGGAGCCACGGAAAACTGATAAACACGGCTCCTTTCGGTCGAAATCCGACACTCATGCGAATTGAGCCAGCATGACCGCTTGTGACGCCAAGCGGACATGCGCGATTGTGGAGAGGTAGTAACGGATGAGAGGTCTTTGCTTTTTACTTGCAGCCTTCTGCATGCTTGTATTCTCAACGACACGACCGGTTGAGGCTTCTGATGATGCTGGGATTGCCAGCGATAGCAACTGGACTTTCACCTATTTGAAGGCGACGCAAGGCAACAGAGAGTCTGTTAAGCAGTTTGTTGAGAAAAACTGGTTTGTGATGGATGAGGTCGCAGTGGAACGCGGCTTATTCAAGAGCTATCGCTTAATTGAAAATATCACCGAATCAGGCTCGCGCGGCGAATCTGAGTGGGATTTCATTGTTGCTGTCGAGTATTTTGAAGATCAGTCCTATGCGGATATCCAACAGGAGTTTGAGGAAATACGCTCTGAGCATCAGACGGTATTGATTGATGGGAAGACTCTTAGAGACTTGGGGTCCATAGTCCGCTCGGAGCGTGTACTAATCCACTAGTCTTGCAGTGGTCGATCAGGGACAGCTTGATCCGCAATTGGTTGCGGAAGCTTACCCCTCTATGTACTCAACATTCGAAAGACCGTCGTTGTCTGTGACTTCAATCGGTCGATCCGACTATTCTTCAACGGCCGCTAGCAGGATGGCCGGATCTACCGCAGTTCCGTTCAGGTAGATACCGAAGTGCAGGTGTGCGCCGGTGACGCGGCCCGTCTTGCCGACCTCGCCGAGTACGTCGCCGGCTTCCAAGTGTTCTCCTTCTTCGACGCCGATCGCATTCAGGTGGCAGTACAGGCTGATCAGGCCCTGGCCGTGATCGACGATGACAGTCTGGCCATTGAAGTAGTAGTCACCCGTCGCCACGACTTCGCCCGCCAGTGCGCTTAGGACAGGTGTACCCACGACGGCAGCAATGTCCATGCCCTTATGCGGGGCGCGTGGCTCATCGTTGAAGAAGCGACGCAGCCCGAAGCTCGAGCTGCGGCGGCCGTCGACCGGAGCGAGCATCCGGATGCTCTCGATCGGGGTGTCGACAAACCGGTTCAGCGCGGCGTCGATGATCTTTCTCTCACGGCCGATGCGATCGAGGCTGGCCTGGCTTACTGCCACATACTTTCGATCGACAAACAACCGCTGCTCGACGTAGCTATGTTCCTGCACGGAGACGGACCGACGTTCGTCGCCGACGTCGATCTCGATCGTGCCCGGCTCAATGTCCAGCGGGATGCCGACTGCGGCGATCCAGCGGCCACCGTCCTGCATCACGAGCACGGGTTTTCCGTTGTAGCGCACATTGGGTTGCGCCTCGTTCGCTGCCCCAACATCAATCATCGCGATACCGCCGGGACGCGCATCGTCAGCAAGCGCTTCCGCGTTGAGCGCCAGCAGTGCCAGAGACACGAGCGCGATTCGAATCAAGACTTGCCCGTGACCGTTGCGGTCAGGACACCGTTCGCGAGACGCGCCTCGATCGTGTCGCCCTTTTTTACCTTTTTCGTATCCAGCAGCGCCTTGCCACTGTCGTGATCCGTCACGATCGCGTAGCCACGGTTCAGCGTCGCGAGCGGGCTGACCGAGTGCAGGGCGCGCGCGGCCAGCTCGGTCCGGTGGTTCTTGTCGGACAGGAACGTCGTAACCGCGGTGACGGCGCGTTGGTGCAGCGCGTCCAGACGGCCGCTGAATTTCTCGACCCGAACGGCGGGGGAGCGTTGCATCAGCGTGGCGCGCAGCGACTGGAGGTGCTGCGCCTTCGCGCTCAAACGTTCGCGAGTGCCTGAGCGCAGCCTTGCCTTCAGCTCGCGCAGCAGATCGGCCTGGTTCCTGAGGCGCGCGATCGGGCTCGCGCCAATGAGGCGTCGTTGCAGCCAGTCCAGCGTCTGGGCACTATCCTCGAGGGTTCGCTGGCCGTTTCTCACGATGCGGTCGCCGAGCACGTTGAAGCGCCGGATCCAGTCTTCCTGGTCGGGCACAACCAACTCCGCCGCGCCGGAAGGCGTAGGCGCACGCACGTCGGCAACGAAGTCCGCGATCGTGAAGTCAACTTCGTGACCGACTGCGCTGACAACGGGGATGTCCGAATCGACGATGCGCCTGGCCAGCGCCTCGTCGTTGAATGCCCACAGGTCCTCTAGGGATCCGCCGCCGCGGCCGATGATCAGGACGTCGCATTCGTCGCGTTCATTCGCAGTATCCAGCGCGGCGACGAGCTCGCCGGGCGCCGCATCGCCCTGGACCGCGGCCGGATAGATGACGACCGGGATTAACGGGAAGCGACGTTTCAACACGCTGAGGATGTCGCGCACGGCCGCGCCGCTAGGCGATGTGATGACGCCGATACGCCCGGGCAGGGCCGGGATAGGACGCTTGCGCTCCTCGTCGAACAGCCCCTCGGCCGCGAGTTTGTTCTTCAGCCGCTCGTATTGCCGTTTCAGGATGCCTTCGCCGGCCGGCTCGACCTGTTCGACGATCAGCTGGTAGTCGCCGCGCGCCTCGTACAGGCTGACCTTGGCGTAGACGAGCACTTGGTCGCCGTCTTTCAGCCGGATCGTCGGCCCTCTTTGGCGCTGGCGGAAGAACGCGGCGGCGACCTGGGCGCCACTGTCCTTCAGCCGGAAGTAGACGTGGCCGGACGCGGGCCTGGCCAGGTTGGAGATCTCGCCCTCGACCCAGACCCGTGCGAGGCCGGACTCCAGGAGCCTCTTGGCCTGCCGGTTGAGCTGGCTGACGGTGACGGGTTGGCGCGTCTCAGACATCGCACGAGTATACCGACGCACATCAACGTTTACCCGCAAATGCAAGGCGCGTAAACTTGGTCGATTAACCTCTAACAAACGCGAACCATCTCATGCGCATAGCCAAGGAAGCCCTCACTTTCGACGATGTCCTGCTGCAGCCGGGTTACTCCGAGGTCCTGCCTCGCGAGGTGGATCTCGGTACGCGGCTGACGAAAGAAATCACGCTCAATATTCCGATCCTGTCCGCCGCGATGGACACGGTCACCGAGGGCCGCCTCGCGATTGCACTGGCTCAGGAAGGCGGTATCGGCATCATCCATAAGAACATGACCATCGAGCAGCAGGCCCAGCAGGTCGCGTCGGTCAAGAAGTTCGAGAGCGGGATCGTCCGCGACCCGATCACGGTACCGCCGGACATGACGATCCGCGACGTACTCGCGCTGACTCGCTCGAAGGGCATCTCGGGCGTACCGGTCGTCGAGGACGACCAGACGGTCGGCATCGTGACGAATCGGGATCTTCGCTTCGAGAAGACGCTGGACCAGCCGGTCGCCAACGCGATGACGCCCAAGGATAAGCTCGTGACGGTTGGCGAAGACGCCGACGAGGACGAGGTGCTGTCACTGCTGCACCAGCACCGCATCGAGAAGGTGCTGGTCGTGGACAAGGACTTCCGGCTGCGCGGCATGATCACGGCCAAGGACTTCCAGAAGGCGGAGGACTTCCCCCGCGCCTGTAAAGACGCGTCCGGCGCATTGCGCGTCGGCGCGGCCGTCGGGACCGGCTTCGATACGGACGACCGCGTCGAAGCGCTGGTCGCTGCCGGCGTGGATGTCGTGGTTGTCGATACGTCGCACGGCTTTTCGAAAGGCGTCCTGGATCGCGTCGGCAGGATCAAGCAGGCGCACCCGGATCTGCAGGTCCTCGGCGGAAACATCGTGACCGGTGACGCTGCACTTGCGCTCGTCGAGGCGGGCGCCGATGGCGTCAAGGTTGGTATCGGCCCCGGATCGATTTGCACGACGCGTGTCGTCGCCGGTGTCGGCGTGCCGCAGATCTCCGCCGTCGCCGAGGTGGCCGCGGCGCTAGAGCCGAAGGGGGTTCCGTTCATCGCGGACGGCGGCATTCGCTACTCCGGCGATATCGCCAAGGCCTTAGTCGCCGGCGCGTACTCGGTCATGATCGGCGGCCTGTTTGCGGGCACCGAGGAGTCCCCCGGCGAAGTCGAGCTTTACCAGGGCCGTTCTTACAAGTCC
>JAAUXY010019465.1_pt1 | contig 25885 bp, 22 predicted proteins | sample 7278121 | NCBI WGS metagenome assembly JAAUXY01 (sample SAMN14350117, study PRJNA611818) | marine sediment metagenome | isolation source: surface marine sediment (1.8m) | place: French Polynesia: Moorea | collected 2018-08 | reverse complement strand
GAGCTTAAGCTGCGGCTTCAGCGCATCAGTGCCCTTGTAATTCGCTTGCGCTTGCCACAAAAAAGCCCCAATCCGGCTCCGGATCGGGGCTTCTGCAACAGGGTTTCGGCCTGGATCAGGCCGCTCCGCCTGCTATTCCATCAGCGATTTGCCAGCGTCCTTGGCTTTCTGCATATCCTCTTCAGTGACACCCGCATCGTCCATTGCGCCACTGACAACATCGTCGACCATCTGCTCGCCGGTGTCGATCGCGTCATCAACCATCTGCTCGCCGGTGTCGATCGCGTCATCAACCATCTGCTCGCCGGTGTCCATCGCATCGTCGACCATCTGCTTGCCGGCGTCCATTACGTCGCCGCCCTTATCTTTCGCGGAATCCATCGCGTCGTCCATTGCGGACCCGGCGTCTTCCATTCTCTCGCCCATGGATTTGCCCTGCTGGTCGCCGCCGCAACCGGCGATAATCAGCGCTACGGCGCCAACCAGCAGCCATTCAACTTTCCGAATCTTCATAAAATCCCCCACGGAGATGACAAAGAGCGGCCACTATAGAACCATGATCGGGACAGGTCTACGCTTTATTTCGCGCTGCAGCATGAGCTCCGCCAAATGACACAGTCCCAGCAAACGCCCAGGCTCGACGAGATTCGCGATCTTGACCGGGACGATCCCCTGGCCGCCTTCCGCGCGAAGTTCGTCATTCCGGACAATACGATCTATCTCGACGGCAACTCGCTTGGCGCCATGCCGCAGGCCGCCGCGGAAATCGGCCGGCGCACCATTGAGCGGGAATGGTCACAAGGGCTGGTCACGAGCTGGAATGCAGCGGGCTGGTATGAACTGCCGCGCCGGCTTGGCGGCAAGATCGCTGGCCTTATTGGCGCGGCTCCTGGCGAAGTCGTCATGACCGACACTACCGGGATCGACTTATTCAAGGCGGTCGCGTCCGCCCTCGCGCTGCGGCCGGATCGGCGATTCATTGTTATGGAGGGCAGCAATTTTCCAACGAACAACTATGTCGTACAGGGTCTGGTTCAGCTGCTCGGAGACAACCACCAGATCCGGTTTGCCGAAGCTGCTGAAATCAACGACGCCATCCAGGATGACGTTGCTGTTGTTTGCCTGACCCATGTTCATTACAAATACGGGCACGTCCACGACATGCGCGAGATTACAAGTCGCGCGCACGCGGCGGGCGCGCTATCCGTCTGGGATCTCTGCCACAGCGTGGGCGCACTACCGGTTGATCTGAATGGCAGTGGCGCGGACTTTGCAGTTGGCTGCACGTATAAATTCTTGAATGGTGGTCCCGGTGCGCCAGCGTTTCTGTTCACGGCACGTCGGCACCACAACCAGGCCATCCAGCCTCTCACCGGCTGGTGGAGCCATGCCGAGCCATTTGCATTCAAACGCGATTACCGGCCGGCAGCCGGAATCGCCCGGATGCTCAGCGGCACGCAACCGATCCTGAGCATGGCGGTGGCTGAAGCCGGCATCGACGTTGCATTACAGGCGCCGATCGAAACAGTGCGCGACAAATCCATGCGCCTCGGCGACCTGTTCCTGGCGCTGATCGGAGAAACCTGCATCGAGTTCGACCTGGAAGTCGCCTGCCCGCGTGACGCAAGATCACGCGGCAGCCAGGTTGCGCTCGCACATCCGCACGCTTATTCCATTATGCAAGCGCTGATCGACCGTGGCGTGATTGGCGACTTTCGCGCCCCGGACGTGATGCGTTTCGGACTCACTCCGTTGTACCTGCGCTATGAAGACGTCTGGCAGGCCGTGCAGGTGCTGCGGGAAGTCATGGAAACCGAAGCCTGGCGGCGACCGGACTACGCTGAACGTCTTGCGGTAACCTGAAACTTCCGGCCAAACCGTGTGTCACAGCGATAGCACCCGCGACAATCAAAGGGAGCCCATCATGAAAGCATCCGATCTGTTCGTGAAATGCCTGGAAGCCGAAGGTGTGGAGTACATCTTTGGCGTGCCGGGCGAAGAAAACGCCGATTTCATGATGTCGCTGGAAAAGTCCAACCAGATCCGCTTCGTCCTGACGCGTCACGAACAGGGCGCGGCTTTCATGGCCGAGATCTACGGCCGCCTGACGGGGCAGGTGTCGGGCTGTCTGGGCACCCTCGGACCTGGCGCCACCAACCTGATCACCGGCGTTGCGGATTCCAACATGGATCGGGCGCCAATGATTGTGCTGACCGGGCAGGGTTCGACCGACCGCTTGCACAAGGAATCGCATCAAATCATGGATGTGGTCGATATGTTCGAGCCCGTGACGAAATGGGCGACGACGGTCTACAACGCGGAAACAATTCCGGAGATCGTCCGCAAGGCGGTACGGATCGCCCGCGGCGAAAAACCCGGCGCCGTGCACATCGAACTCCCCGAGGACATCGCCAAACACGAGATCGATGCCAAGCCGATGAAACCGCGCCGGTATCGCCGGCCGGCGCCGGACGACAAGATCATCGATCGCGCATTCGGGTTGCTGCAGAAAGCCCGCCGCCCGGTGATTATTGCTGGCAACGGCACGATCCGACGCCGCGCGTCGAAGCAGCTGCGAAGATTCTGCGAACAGACCGGCATCGGTGTCATGAGCACTTTCATGGCAAAAGGCGCAGTCGACATGGATGCCGATTACTGCCTGTACACCATCGGCCTCGGTGCGAAGGATATCCCGACGCTGGCGATCGACTCCGCCGACCTGGTGATCACGCTCGGTTTCGACATGGTGGAGTATCACCCGCACCTGTGGAATCCGGCCGGCGACAAGCTCATCGTCCATGCAGATTTCCTGCCGGCAGAAATCGACGAGGAATACCACCCCGAGGTGGAACTGGTCGGCGATCTCGCGCACACGTTGTGGATGCTGAACGAGCGGCTCGCCGAGCACGGCGTGCCGGAGTTCGATACCAGCGTGCGCGACGACGTCCGCCGCAAGATGCAGGCGGAACTGGAAGTTCACGCGAACGACGATCAGGAAGGTTCGATCCGGCCCCAGAAGATGCTGTGGGATGCGCGTCAGGTACTCGGGCCTGAGGACATACTGCTATCGGACGTAGGCGCACACAAGATGTGGATCGCAAGGCACTTTCATTGTCACGAGCCCAACACCTGCCTGATCCCGAACGGTTTCTGCTCCATGGGCTTCGCACTGCCCGGCGCGATTGCAGCGAACCTGGTGTATCCCGACCGACGCGTCCTCGGTATTGCCGGCGATGCCGGCTTCCTGATGAATGTGCAGGAGATGGAAACCGCGAAACGCCTCGGCAGCCATATCACGATGCTGGTGTGGGAAGACCAGGAATACGGCCTGATTGCATGGAAACAGGAAAACGAGTTTGGCAGGCACACCGACCTGTCGTTTGGTAACCCGGACTGGCTGCAACTCGCCAGCGCGTTCGGCTGGAACGGGCACTTTATTGATTCCAGTACCGCGTTTGCCGACACGCTGAGGCAAGCATTGGACGAACCCGGACCAAGCCTCGTCGTGGCGCCAGTCGATTACCGCGAGAACTTGCTGCTGAACGAGCGCCTGGGTGAATTGACGCAGCCGTCGCTGGCTGCCAGCTGAGGATCTTCCGATGTCGTCAATGGAAGTGGTTGCGCCGTATGACGGTAGCACCATCGATCAGGTTCCAACCGCTGGTGAGCAGGAAATCGATGCTGCACTGACAGCTGCTTACGCGCTGTTCCGTAATCGCCGCAAATGGTTGCCGGTTTTCGAACGGGTCGCGATCCTGGAGCGAGCTGCCGAACTCATGACCGAGCAGCACGACGAACTCGCCGTGCAGGCAGCACGCGAAGGCGGCAAACCGCTGATCGATTCGAAAGCCGAGGTAACGCGAGCGATCGACGGCGTGCGCATCGCTGCGGAAATCATCCGGAGCGAAGCGGGCGAAGTAATTCCGATGCAGACCACTGCGGCCGGCGCCCAACGCATCGCCATGACGCAGCTCGAACCCGTCGGCGTGGTCGTCGCGGTCAGCGCATTCAACCATCCCCTGAACCTGATCGTGCACCAGGTCGCCGCCGCGGTAGCGGCCGGTTGCCCGGTGATCGTCAAACCGGCCGACGACACGCCATTGTCGTGCCGATCTTTCGTCGAAATTCTGCATCAAGCCGGGCTCCCGGCGGCCTGGTGTCAGTTTGTGCTCCCGGAAAACCTGTCGCTCGCCGAGAGGCTCGTCACCGATTTGCGGGTCGGCTTTTTCAGTTTCATCGGCAGCGCGCGGGTCGGCTGGATGCTGCGATCTAAACTGGCACCTGGCACGCGCTGCGCGCTGGAGCATGGCGGCGCCGCGCCGCTGATCCTCGCAGCCGATGCCGACCTGGAAGTCGCGGTCCCTGCTATCGCGAAAGGCGGCTTCTATCACGCCGGTCAGGTCTGCGTGTCGGTTCAGCGGGTATTCGCCGAACGGCCGATCGCCGACAAATTCGCGCAACAGCTCGTCGCGCAAGCGCAGGAACTGGTCGTAGGCGATCCAACCGTCGAGGAAACTGAAGTCGGGCCGTTAATCCGACCGCGGGAGGTGGACCGCGTCGACGAGTGGGTGCGAGATGCCGCGCGGTCCGGCGCGACACAACTCTGTGGCGGCCAACGAATCGGCCATCAGTGCTACGCACCAACCGTTTTGGTCGAGCCGCCGTCCGACGCACGCGTATCCTGCGAGGAGATCTTCGGCCCGGTCGTGTGCATCTACGCCTACGACGACCTGGATGACGCCTTCGAACGCGCCAACGCATTACCGTTCGCGTTCCAGGCCGCCGTATTCACCGCAAATATCGACACGGCGATGGCAGTGTTTCGCAACATCGATGCGAGCGCCGTGATGGTCAACGACCACACGGCATTTCGCGTCGACGGCATGCCCTTCGCCGGTCTGCGTCAGTCAGGACTCGGCGTGGGCGGCATTCCCCACACGATTCACGACATGCAGATTCGCAAGATGCTGGTGGTGAAATCGCCGGCGTTATAATCGGACTTTGGACAGACTGGTCAGCAGCCATCCGCTGCTAGTAACGAGCCATCGGCATCGAGCCAGCCCCCGAGGCTCTGGACGGGTTCCATCGACCCTTTCTCCGTCACCCAGACTGCCAGCCCGTAGCGCTCCGCAGTCTCGGGCCTTGCTTCGAATCGGATCGGCGCGACCAGGGAGCTTTCGCCTGCTTCGAGTTCCAGTTGCTCGAACTCAAGCACGACGAAGTCATGGCGCAGTTCCCGGCCGCGGTTTTCGCCGCGCAATACCCGCGTAACCTGGTCGAAGCCAAGCAGCGCGGCATGACCGACATAGTTGTCGGCCGAACCGTTTACCCGGAGCTGGCCCGCGAAGGTCTCAAAGTCGACCGTGATGGCGATCTTCGCCGGCTGCCTGACGAGGGGCGCATCATCCGGATTCGTGAACCAGCCGCGCCATTCCATCCCATCGACCACGAAGCCGGGCGTGTAGACGTTGGATACGTGCTCATTGCGGGCGTAGGCACGCTGCCGCGCGCTGAAGCTGGAACTGGCAAACCGGTCAGGCAACCGAGATAGTTCCAGTAGTCCACGTGGAAACCGACCGGGACGACATCGCACCAGAGACGCGTGTCGTCTTTCAGGCTGCTCAGCCAGCGATCGGCCGGTGGACAGCTGCTGCAACCCTCTGACGTGTAGAGCTCCAGCAGTGTCACACGATGGTCTGGACTCGACAGTGAGCCCGCATGCGCCGCAACGCACAGGGAAGTGACAATAAGCGTGATAGACAATCGACAGTCGAACATGCGTAGTCCCGGCACGAGTTTCCTCTTCGACCACCGCCATCGCCGGGAGTTCGTGCCGCTCAGCGTCGCTGGTATTGGGAATCGCCGAAAAATGCCTCGCGCGTTTCGTCACTGGGATCGCCGATTTTCATGTCAGCCTCGAGTAACGCCATACCGCGCTGAACGGCGGGGCGGGCGCTAATCGCGTCGAGCCAGCGCTTCACGTTCGGGAATTCATCCACGTCAATCTTGTGGAGCTCGCGCACCACGGGCGCCATCCACGGAAAGACGGCAATGTCGGCGATAGAGTAGTCGCCGGCCAGATATTCGACGTCGCCCAGGCGATTGTCGAGAACTCCATAGAGCCGCTGTGTTTCGCTGTAGTAGCGCTCGATTGAATACGGCACCGGCTCCGGCGCGTAGCCGTGATAGTGACCGCACTCGCCGAACTTTGGCCCGACGTTGGCAACCTGGAACATCAACCACTCAGTCACCCGATACCGCGCGCTCGCATCCGTCGGCCATAGACGGCCGGACTTCTCCGCGAGGTACATCAGGATCGCACCGGATTCGAACAGCGGAAATGGCTCACCGCCGGGCCCGTCCTGATCCACTATTGCCGGGATCCGGTTGTTGGGGCTGATCCTGAGAAACTCCGGCTCGAACTGCTCACCCTTGAGAATGTTTACCGGATGACTGCGGTACTCGAGCCCCGATTCCTCGAGCATGATCGACACCTTGTGGCCGTTTGGCGTCGGCCAGTAGTAGAGATCGATCACTCCCATGAACCTCGATTATTCACTGGTCCGTTGCGCCACGAGTACCTCCTGGACCTTTGCCTGGCAAAACTCCGCGCTGTCATCGCCCTCGAAATCCTTGTTGTAATGGCTGGTGACCGATGGGCGCTGGATCGTCTCCTCCCACCAGGCTTTGAGGTTCGGCCGGCCTTCCGCAAAATCAAAGTCCGGGTAGAGCGGGTCTTTCGCGTCGTAGAAATTTGCCCGGAAGTACAGGTAACTGATGGCGTGCAACGCCGAGGCCTGCCCGATATCGAACGAGTCGAAGCCGCGTTTGCAGCGCTGCTCGAGGGAGTCCATGCCGCGAATGATTTTCGGCCAGATCCATTCGTAATACGGCAGCCGCTGCTCTGCCTCCGGGTTCCAGCCTTCCATGACCATCATCACCGTCATTTCGAACATGGTGTCGCAGAGCGCCAGGCGCGACAGCGCGTCCCAGCGCGCCGGCCCGCTTGCCGGAAACAGGCGGTGGCCAGATGTGCCATTCGTATCGAGATACTCGACGATGGACTGGCTGCCAAAAACAACCTGGCCGCTGTCCAATGCCAGCGTTGGCACCTTATCCAACGGATTCAACGCCGCGATCGTGTAATTGTCGTCCTGGTCTTCGCCCTGGCGGTTCTTGAACGGATAGGTGGGAACGAACTCGATCTCGTCCCAGAGCCCCGCTTCGTGAGCGGTAACCAGAACTTTGTGAATGAAGGTGTGAAAGGGCGAATAAAAGAGTTTCATCAGGGTTACCTCGCCGCGCGTTTTGACCAGAATAGCAGAGGTCGTGGGCATCGGTAACGCAGCGAACTGCCGGGGCGAAGAGTTACCGGGCTGAATCCGCCTGAGCTCAATCCGCGAACTTTCTCCGCCCCTGTCATGGCAAAAGGAGTTCGCCGTGAGAAATCTACTGATCAGCGGATTGATCGTGAGCGTGCTGATTCTGACCGGATGCGGCAGTAGTAGCAGTAGCGACCCGCTGCTGAGCGCCATTGAACAGGCACTCGGTGTCGAAATTCGCGTGGTTCATGCTTCGGCGGACGCCCCGGCTGTAAATGTTCTCGTGAACAATGACGAAATACTCAGCAACGTGGAATTCAAACAAGGCTCCGGCATTCTGAATCTGGCCGAAGACACCTACGACATCGCTGTGGAGGCCATCATCCCGGGCGGCAATGCCACGGTAATCAACCTGCCGGACACACCGCTGGACGAAGATACTGACTACACCGTGCTGGCGATCGGCAATACGTCGGACCTGCTGGCCAATGGCCCCCGGCCCCTTCAGGCGCTGGTCTTAGCCAATCCCGATACCGAGGTTTCGGCGGGCTCGGCGCGTGCACAGGTCGTTCATGCGTCTCCGGCCGCGCCCGAGGTCCGCGTATTCGTGACCGCGCCCGGGGCTGACCTGGCTACGGCCACCCCGCTCGGCGACTTTAGTTTCGGCGAGAATCTCGGTCCGGTTGAAGTACCTGCCGACACTTACCAGATTCGCGTGACGTTACCGTTCACGCCGCCCGCGGCGCCGGTCGTCGTTTACGATGCGGGCAATGTGCCGCTGGGTGACGGCGATGACGTCGTCGTAGTCGCCGTGAATAACACCAACGCTGGCGATGCACCGATTTCCCTGCTGGTACTCGCTGGTGATGCCGTGCTTGAGCTGCTGGACGTTGGCACGCCGGCCAACGTGCGCGCCGTGCATGCCTCGCCGGATACTGTCCCGGTAGACGTGATCGTGGAAAATGATTTCGCCAACCCGCTCGTTGCCGACCTCGCGTTTCCCGACTTTTCCGGGTACGCCGCACCGCCAGCCGGGACCTACAACGTGAAAGTGGTGGATGCTGCCACGCAGTCGGTAAACCCGCTCGAACTCGATCTGACGCTTGAAGCGGGCCTGCAGTACTCCGTCATTGCTGCGGGCTTTTTTAACGACCTGCAAACGGACAGCCTCGTTCTGGTGGACGACAACCGGCGGATTGCGACCGAGGGTCGCGTGCGCATTGTGCATGCGTCTCCCTCCGCGGGGCCCGTTGATATTTACGTCGTGGCTCCGGGCACAGATATCCTGACCGCAACGCCCGCCTTCGAAAACGTATTTTTCGGGGCTGACACGGGATACGTGAGTCTTGCACCGGGCAGCTACGACCTCGCCGTTACCCCTGCGGGCGATCCAGACACGGTTGCCATCGGCGCGCCAATACAAGTCAATGCCACTGGCATCTATACCGCGATCGCGCGAGATGCCGCTGGCGGTGGCACACCACTCGGCGTGATCGAGCTCGATGACCTGATCATCGCTCCTTGACGTAAGTGATCAGCGGGGCGTGGCACACGGGCGTGCCACGCCCCTTTTTATTGGCAATCTGGATTATGTGAAGTCCACGGCTGAGACACAGTTTGCAGCGCATGTTTTGACATATCTGTAGCGTCGGGCCAGCGCGGGTCCCTCTGCATCACACCGTCTGGAAACGGGGCCGCGTACGAGGGCCAGGAAACGGGCCAGGGTCCAGTTTATGCACGGATTGCAGAGCACTTCACGGCGCTTCATCGGGCTATGCGCGGCTGCGGTGGTCACTTTCGCGACCGGCTGCACGGTTCTGCAAACCGAACCGGATGTCGTCGAAACGCCGCCACCGGCAGTCGTGGTGGACGAGCCGGTTGTCGACGTGAAGCCCGCGCCACCCGCGCCGCCGCCACCACCCGAACCTGTCCCGGAACCGGTCGTCACATTGCCCTTCGCGGCAATTCTGCTGAGCGATGATCGGCAGGCGTATCGGGAAGTCGCCACCGAACTGCAGAGTCTGCTGGAGGATTACGCGACCTATAACCTGTCAACTGACGCCGCTTCGCCGGGCGACCTGTTCGCCGCCATTCATGGATCCGACGCCCAGGTCGTCATCGCTATCGGGCTGCCGGCGGCTCGCCAGGCGCGGCAATGGTCGTCGATTCCAGTGGTGTTCTGCCAGGTGTTCAATGTCACTGCGAATGACTTGTTATCGGATACGCAAAAGGGCGTATCCGCAACGCCACCGCTCGATCTGCAGCTCGCCGCCTGGAAACACGTGGACCCGGATCTCGCCAATGTTGGAGTGATTGTTGGCGAGGGCCACGAAGAGCTGATGCGCGAGGCGGATCGCGCCACGCGTCTGCACGAGATTACGTTGCATACAAGAGTCGCCCGCTCAGACCGGGAAACGATGTACCTGTTCGATCGACTGGTGCCAGATATCGACGGCTTCTGGCTGTTTCCTGATAACCGCATTCTAAGCCGAGCCGTGTTGCGTCATATGTTCGACTACGCTGCGCAGCACGAAGTGCAAATGGCCGTGTTCAATGAGTCGCTGCTCAAGCTCGGCGCAGTCATCAGCGCGACGGCCGTCTCGGCCGACATTGCAACGACCACGGTCGATATCCTGGAGCGCCTCGCGAAGGGCGATATCACCGCCATTCCGCCTATGACGCCATTGAGCGATATCAGTATTCGCATCAATGATGCGCAAACCGCGGGATCCGGCTCCACCCCGGACGCCGTTGACGGCGCCAATGCGCTGGTTCGCTCACCGTGAAACAGCTGATCGAGGCCTTGCCGGATTTTCGGGACCTGGCCGCGCGGGCAAAGTGGCAGTCGCCAGCCCGCTACAAACGCATGCTGGTACACGAAATCCTGACCCTGCAAATCATTATCACGCTGAGCATCGGCGCACTGGCAGTGGGTGGCCTCTACTGGGGCGGTCAGTGGGTCCTGCAGGACAGTTACGCCCGCTGGGCAATGCAGTGGACCCAGGACCTCAACGAGCTCGGCGCACCGCTGTATATCCCCCAGGACAATGAAGTCATCCTGCGGCTGGAAAGGTTTGTCGCCAAGTATCCCGAAATCAGCCTGGTGACCTATTACGACGCTAACGGCAAACCCTTGATGTCGATAGCCAATAGCGACGGCGACCCGGTGGACGCAGTACCGCTGGATGCCAAAGCACTCGAGCAGCTGATCGCCGTGATGGACGACGACGTGCCGTACCTCATGGAGACCAGCGTTTTCAATCGGCGGGTCTTCGAGATTTCCGCGCCGATCTGGACCGAGGCTCTGCTGGACGACGGCCTGTTTGACTTCGACGCCATCGAGGAGATCGAAAGCACCAAGACGCTATCGGGATTCGTGTCGCTGAAGCTCGATTACGGGTTTTTTCACAGCAATCTTCTCGACAAATTGAAAATCGCAATCATGGTGCTGGTCGCTCTGCTTCTTGCCTCAGTACTGATCGGGCGGCGTTATCTGCTGAAAGCACTGTCGTCGATATCCGACCTGCAGCATCCGCTGGCGGAAATTGCGAAGGGGAATCTGGATGTCGAATTCAAACCGGCCGATCATCACGAGATCTCCGAAATCGTCGAAGCCTTGAAGAGTACTGCTTCCGCCCTCGGCGAACGCGATGCCAAACTGCTGGAACTCGCCAACCGGGACGCCCTGACGGGGCTGTTCAACCGGCGACGCTTCATCGAGGAACTGAAGAAGGAACTGCGCACGGTGGCGGCCGGCGAATATCGCAGTGCTTTGCTCCTGATCGATCTCGATCAGTTCAAGTATGTCAACGACACGTGCGGTCACCCGGCCGGAGATCGCCTGTTGCAGGCCGTCGCGACGCAGCTCAGACACTCTGTCGGTGATGATGCTGTCACGGCGCGTTTTGGCGGCGACGAATTCGTTGTCCTCGCCTCGGGTGTATCGGACCGGGAAGCGCGAATTCTAGCCGCAACGATCGTCGAGGACATGCGGCGCCTCGTGCACCACGAGGACGACAAGGCCCTGCACATCCACTGCAGTGTCGGCATGACCATTATCCGTTCCGGCAAATTCAGTCATGACGAATTGCTCTCGCAGGCTGACATTGCCTGCCGCGAGGCCAAGGTCGCCGGCCGCAACAAGTTCAAAACATACAACGTCACCGAGCGTGAATCTGAACAGATGGCCGAGGACGTCGGCTGGGTGCGACAACTCCGGGAAGCACTGGATAACGACAGTTTCGTTCTGCGGTTCCAACCGATTGTGCAGGTTGAAACCGGCGAGACGAGCCACCATGAAGTCCTGCTCCGGATGAACACCGCCGACGGCAAAATGATTGGGCCCGATGCATTCCTGCCGTCCGCCGTGCGTTTTGGGCTCATGAACGAAATCGATACCTGGGTTGTCCGCAATGCCATTCAAGCGTTGAGCCGGTATCGCCAGGAGAATCCGCGGCTGCGATTCACGATCAACCTGTCGGCTAATGCCTTCGAGACCGGCAATCTCGCGCCGCTCGTGCAGCATGAGCTCAAGACGCACAATGTGTCGGCCGAACACATCATTTTCGAAATCACCGAGAGCCTGGCCGCCAGACAGCTACACCACGTAGAAAGCGAGATCGCGGCGCTGCGGGAAATGGGCTGTCATTTTGCTCTGGATGATTTCGGCACGGGCTACAGCGCCTTCAGCTATCTGCGCGAACTCACCGTCGATTACATCAAGATCGACGGCTCCTTCGTCAAGCAACTGTCGAGGAACACTCTCGATCAGAAGGTGGTGCGTCTGATTGGTGAAGTCGGGCACGAGGCCGGCATCGAGACTATCGCCGAGTACGTCAATACCAGTGAAGCATTCGCAATGCTCGCAGAACTCGGCATCGACTACGCGCAGGGCAACTTCGTCGGCAAGCCAACCGCCACGCCAATCATGCGCTCCATGCCGATTCCCATCGAGGTGCGCAGAAAGCGAAAGCACGCAACCGGCAGCTACGTTCGCCGCCATCCCCGCTAGCTGCGCTCGCCGCTGCAAATACGAATCCGTTCACTGGTAATTGAGCCCAATATGGCGAATGATCGTGATGGAGTAGCTGGGAGTAGCGGCATGTCGACCGTCGAAGATCGCCTCACGCTCATCGAGCAGCGCCTGGATCGTCTCGAGACCCTGATTCGCGAGAAGGTTGGCCGGCCCGAAACGCCATCGACCGAGGATCCCGATGCCATGGTGCTGCCGCCGCCGACGCGCCGCCAGTCACCGTCGGAACGCCCGCCGCCGGGGCCTGCAGCGGGGGCCACGGCGCCGCGCGAGACGAGCTGGTCGATCAACAAGATACTTGGCTGGGGCGGCGCTACCGCGTTGGTTCTGGCGGCTGCCTACCTGATCCGGCTGGCAATCAACAATGGCTGGCTGACACCCGGCAGGCAGGTCGCCGCGGCGGTTGTATCCGGCCTGGCACTGATCTGGGCCGGCCTGAAACTGCGGGACTCCGATCGCGAGTACGCAAGCCTGCTGCCGGCCGGTGGTGTCGTTATTCTGTTCCTGTCGATCTACGGCGCGCACCTGTTCTACGAGCTTATCGATGTCACGACGGCCGGCGTCGCAGTTAACGGGGTCTGTCTCGGTTCCCTCGCATTGTGTCGGGCGTTCCAAAGCCAGCTCTACGCGTTTTTTGCGGTGATCGGATCGTACTCGGCGCCGTTTCTTTTGCACACGGACCAATCGGGGCTGGTCGACCTCGTCGTCTATTTTTCTGCCTGGAGCGTCTTGTTCTGCGCCTACTCCATCTGGGTCAGGAACCGCCATGTTTACCTGTTGGCGCTCTACCTGGCCCTGATCGGTTTCGACCTGCTGTGGCGAGCCAGCGATTCAGACGCCTGGATTGCCGTGCTGGCATTCCAGCTGACGCAGTTTGCAATCTTTACGACCTGCGCGGTCTTGTTCGCTTTGCGGTATCAGGATCCGATGAGCCGCGAGACCGCGATCCTGCACGCACCGGCACTGGTCATCTTTTACGTGTTGCAATACGCCGTGCTGGAGCGCCACACGCCTGAACTCGCGCCATGGATTGCGGTCGGCAGCGCGGCCGCATTGCTGGCGGCCTACCGGATCGCGAGGAGTCGGCTCGACCAGTCGCTCGATGGCAGCAAGTGGTTACTCGCCGCGTATAGCGCGCTGGTACTTTTCCATGCCATCTATCTCGAGTCAGTGCCGGACGAGATGGCACCGTGGGTCGCACCAATACTCGCTGGCCTGGCGGCCGGCTACCTGGTCTTGCGGCACGAGGCCGAATTCCTGGCCGGCCCGCTGGGCTGGGCGCTGGGAATCGTTTTCGTTGCGAACTACTTTCGCGTCGTGGCGCAGTTCGATCTCGATGCCGTACCGGCCAGTGAACTGTTGCTGATCATCTATGCGCTGCAGCTCTACGTAGCCTATTACTTTGTTCGTCGTGAGCCGGATCTGAAAGCCTTCGCCCTGCCGGTAATCTATGCCGGTCATGTAGCCGCGATGGCCGCGCCAATACATATCTTCGATGACCGGTTTGCCGTGTCGCTCAGTTGGGGCGTCTTGGCGCTCGCGTGCCTGGTCTTATCCTTGCGGATCAACGACAAGATGCTCGGGCAATCATCGCTGCTGATCTTTGCATTTTCGGTCGGCAAGGTCCTGTTGTTCGATCTGGGCGATGCAACACCGCTGGTGCGAATCGCATGCCTCGTGGTGGTCGGCGTGACGCTCTACCTCGGCGGGTGGCTGTACAAGCGGATCGACGCGATGGATACGCCGGGGACGGCCGCCTGACTACCGGTTAACGGTGTTCGTCAGCGACGTTTAGTCACAGCAACTGGCCCTGCTGCGGTACCGGCCAGGGCGGCAGTTCGGCCAGTCCAGACACACCGGGTCGCGCTATCAGCGACCGGTGGAAGTCGGCTGCAAATTCCGGGCAATGCAGATTGTTCGGGCAATGAATCATCATGAATGTGTCATGACCTGCCGCGAGATACCCGGCGATCAGCTTCGCCCACTCCCCGACATAGGCAACGTTCTGGCGGGACTCCGGGTGCAGGACGAGACGCACGAAGGCCAGCCCGTTGTGAACCTCAGGCAGCACTGGCAGGTCGGGCTTTTCGTGCAGGGCGGCCAGAACCTCGGGATGACTGCGGTCGCCGTCGTACAGCGGCCGCGTGTCCATTACCACGCGACCGGCCTGGTATTCGTGCAACAACGGCAAGAGCAGATCCGGCTCAGCAAAAAATGCCGGATGCCGCACCTCCACGACGCAACGAAATTCGCTGGGAACCTGAGCAAGCATCCGACCAACATCCGGCAGCTGCGCCGGCCCGACGCTCGCTGGAAATTGCACTAGTAGCGGACCGAGGTGATCACCGAGCGGCTCGATCACTCGCAAGAAGACTCGCAGCGTGTCCAGGTCTGGTCGTCGCTCATGCGTCACCGCGCGCGGCAACTTGAAGCAGAATTTGAACGCGCATCCATCGACCGCTGCGCGCCACTTGGTCACCTGGGCGGGATCGGGTGTGCGATAGAAAGTCGTGTTGCCCTCGACGGTATTGAAGACCCGTGAGTAACCCTGAAGCGGTGACTCGCTGGCCGAAAAATATCGGCCACGCCAGCCAGTAAACGCCCACGCGGGCAAACCCAGCCAATAGGATTCGCTAGCCATACGCCGCCACCCTCGCAGCCGTCTGGCCGGCATTCAATTGCAACACTTGATCAGCCGCTGAACGCAGCTGATCTGCCAGACCCCAATCAAATAGTAGCAGTGTCATATACTCCCGGCATGCCAAAGACCGTCACCTATCTGCTCTCGATGAGCGCCATGTTGGTCTTTGCATTGGCGTTGGCCGCAATACCCGTCGCCTACCAGACAAACGACGACCCGTATATCGCGCTGATTCTCGCCGGCAGCGATGTCTTGCAAATGGATTCCGATTTCCGCGCATTGTTTCCAAACGCGCTGCTCGGTTGGTTCATACAAAAGCTCTACCAGATTTCGCCGGGCTTGCAGTGGTGGGGCATATTTATCGGCCTTTGCTACGCGCTTTCCTTCGGATCGATCTGCGCAACTGCTGCCGGCGGGAAGCCTTTTCGGCTGATGTTACTCGTGATCGGTGGCGGCCTGCTGCTCTTTCTCCTGCCGCTGCTGCTTGTTCAGTACACAGTTGTCGCCGGCACGCTCGTCGTGGCAGGGATATTGCCCTGGATCTGTTGCCCCAATGATCGGGAACTCCCGGGTTACGGCCAACGGGTTGTGTCTGCCGCATTTATCCTGCTCGCATTTCTGATTCGCGCAGAAATGGCTATCGGGGTCCTGATCTTGAGCCTGGTTCCCCTGGGTACCAGCCTGCTCATCGGCTCTGGCGGATCGCGACTCAAAGCGGCCGGGGTATTTTGTGCCGTGGTCGCGGTGCTGTTGCTGGGTAGCGCGGCCTTCGACTATCTGTCCTACGAGGTTGAACCGGATCGTTTACGCGCCATGGAATTCAATGACGCGCGCTCTGAACTATCAAAAACCGGCAATCCCGTAGCCGACGCGGCTGGTTACAAGAAGCTCGGATGGACCGGCAACGAATTTGCAATGCTCAGGGGCCAGATGGCGGTGGACGCCGGCCCATTCGAGTTGTCGACTTTGCGAGCCGCACTCGAGGTCAGTTCTTCACGTGCGACGGAGCCGGCGCAAACTCGATCTTCGAGCCAAATGAAAGTTGCCGGGATGGTCCAGGGGAGGGATCCGAAACATCTGCGTCTAACTGGCTATCTGGCTGCGGTATTGGCAGCAGCGTTTGCGCTTGGCGTCGGCGCGCTTTTCTTCGGCGACCGCAAGGCCACCTGGCTAACGGCATCGGCAGCTGCAGCAGCGGGGTTCGGTTGCGTGCTGACGATAGTCGTCCTGGATAAAGCGGTCTTTCGAGTCCTGTTCCCGCTGTTACTGTTGCTCCTGAGTGTTTCAACAGCGGCATTCCCGTGGCGGCGGCTGCGGGATCTCGGCGCCCTCGAACCGTTGCCGCGTTCGATGATCGTCGCAGCCGCTGTCGTTTTTCTTTTGGCATTCGCCGCTGCCACCGGGATTGGGGTGGTGCAACTGGGAATCAATGCCAAACGCGGAAACGCTATCGCAGACACGCTGGCTCGGATTGCCCAACTGCCACGCGCTGAACGACCGTTAATCGCCTGGTCCAGAGCGGTGCCGATCGAATACCTGTCGCCGTTTGCGTCAAGGGACGCGTTCTCCTACGGGATGCTGCCGATTGACTGGCACGCGTCGCATCCGGTGTCGCTTGCGCGGCTCAGGGAGGCATTCGGTGAGGCTGTCTATGACGGTCTGACGGATTCGCAGACTGTGCACCTGGTCGACTCGCCGGCCAGGATCGACATGCTGTCGCAACTGGCGGCGCGCCACTACGGTCGCGATGTGGAAGGCGTCAGGCTGGCCGTGTTCGATACGGCAGGCAGAGTAACGGAGGCCTGGCGTCTGCAACCTGTCGCGCGAAACCCGTCTGAACTGTAGGGCTCATCGGCGAGCCAACCGATTTCAGCGCGCCGGTCAGAATTGCGCCCTGAACAGGGTCGCCGGCTTCGTCCGGTCCGCCGGCAGGCTCCAGATATCGCGTTGGTCGCGGGTCTCTTCCTCCTTTACCGGATCGAAGCCCCAGGTAATTCGCCCGGGCCCCTCGATAACCGGTTGGTCGGCCGTGCGCCACGCATATTCCTCCTCGAGGACCTGCAACTCATCCAGCTCTCGAAGCAGTCGCAGACGCAGGCTTTCTCTGTACTGCGCTTCGACATCCACCTGGTCCCCTGGCTTCCTTGCTTTGACGACAATTTCCTCGGTCACATCGTCGCTATCCGTGGCCGGTGCCTCATCCACCTGGGCACCCGCCGGGAAACCGGCCAGCGTAATAGACAGCATCGATATTGACAGCAGGAATGTCCGCATCAGGGGCATTAGTCGCTAGTCCGTGACAACCAGTCGAGCGTGCCAAACCAATAGTCGCGCGTTGTCGGTAACCACTTGTCGGCCTGCCGCGCAGTGACCCAGGCGTCGAGAAAATTGAGTAACTGTTGCTCGCCCTTCCGCACCGCGATGGCCTCTTTGTTGGCGACCAGCGGTTCCGATATCGGCAGGTCGACAACGGCTTCGTTTTTCAGCACCAGGAAACGAACCTCAGCCATGCTAGCCAGGTAGGCGTGAGCCCGACCTTCAATGATCTCCTGCTCAGCGAGGTCTCTTGTCGAATAGACTCGCAAATTGGCCTTGGCGAAGAGCAACTCGGCAACGCTGTAAGCAAACGTGTCCTTGACTGTTGTAATAACGATGTCCGGATTGTCGAGCTGTTCCAGCTTCGTTATGTCTCTGGTCATGCGGGTATTCGTGGCCAGACCAACGCCGGATGTCGCCAGCGGACGACTGAAATTTACCCGCAGGGCCCGGGCTGGCGTAATCGCCATACCCCCCGCAATGATGTCGATTTCGCCTTTTTCGAGCGCCGGAATAATGTCCTCCCAGACATAGACCTCGAACTCGGCCTCGACACCCATATCGGCAGCGATCTTCCGGGCCATGTCGATTTCAAAACCTATTAACTCGCCGTTCTTGTCTTTCAGCGTCCACGGCACGAACTCCGCGACCGCCACGCGAATCGTGCCGCGGTCCAGGATATCGTCAAGAACGTCGGCGCCGGACGGCGAACAGAGGCACACAATTACTAACAGGAATGTGCCGCGAAACAGCTTGGATCGATTCATAGTTGGGTTCTCAGCGGCGAATGCAAACGGCCGGGACCGCAAGTCTAGCCGATCTGGTCGTGGACGTGCGATTCATACGGTGTCACAACGAGTTCACGGACACCCGTACAATCGGTCCACCTTACCCGCCATCGAAGACCATGGACCCAGTCAGCCAGGCCATTGTCGGCAGCACCGCCGCACAAACAGTCAGCTCGCGCAGAAAGATTGTCGCGTTCTCGCTGTTGGGCGCCGCGGCTGGCATGGCACCCGATCTGGATATCCTGATCCGCTCGGATGCGGACCCGCTGCTGTTCCTGAAATATCACCGGCAGTTCACGCACTCACTGGTCTTCATACCGTTCGGCGCCCTGCTCGTCGCCATGGTTCTGCATTGGCCGTTTCGGCGCACGCTGAGGTTCCGTGAATCCTGGCTGGCCTGCCTGCTCGGCTACGCGACGCACGGCTTGCTAGATGCCTGCACCTCTTACGGTACGCAGCTTTTCTGGCCGTTCTCGGATCATCGCGTTAGCTGGAATGTGGTATCGGTGATCGACCCGATTTTCACGTTGCCAGTACTGTTTTTCGTTCTGCTTGCCGGAGTCCGTAAGCGGCGGGCATTCACAGTAGCCGCGGTTGCATGGACGGTCGGCTACCTGTTGCTTGGCCTCGCCCAGCAGGAACGCGCCTCGGTCGCGGCCGAGCGCTCTGCGCGAGAACAAGGCCATGAGCCTGCGCGACTCAGTGTCAAACCGGCCTTCGGCAACATCGTACTGTGGAAAGTCATCTACGAACACGAGGGTTACTACCACGTCAACGCTGTTCGCACGCTCCGCGATGTGCGCTGGTGCCCGGGTACGAGGATCGAAGAACTCGACGTGGCGCGACAGCTGCCCGAGTTGCACCCGTCGACTCAGCAGGCGCGCGACATCGAGCGCTTTCGCTGGTTCTCAAAGGACTACCTCGCGCTTCGGGCGGGGGATGACCTCATCATGGACATACGCTATTCGACGGTACCGAACGAAGTTGAGCCCTTGTGGGGCGTGCGGATCGACCGCTCGGCGCCGGATACGCGCGTCGAATGGTGGGCTCGCCGCGACACTGATGCGCGCCAGCGCGCGCAGATGCGAGCGTTGCTCGCCGGCGAGGGCTGCGCGCCCCTGCCGCGCAGCCAGGACGCCCGCGCTGCGTCTGGCGCGAATCGCTTAAAATAGCAAGGCGCTGATGTGCAAGGGCCGAGGACATTGATCAATGACGCCGCTACGGAACTACGCCACTATTGCAATGCTGTTCGCATCTGCGGTCAACGCCGATGAGTTCGTAGACCAGGCCGATGCGAATGGTGACGGCTACATTTCGCTGTATGAACTACGGGCGGCCTACTTCGCAGACATCGAACTCAACCGGCGCATCGAACAGTCGTTCGCCGATTACGACACCAACGGTGACGGCCTGATCAGCGAGGCTGAGCGACGCGCGCAACGGGATCAGACGGCAGCAACATCTGCACCGACAGTACCAACGGCACCGACGGCACCGGCAGCAAGTGTATCGAACGATTCCCCGAACTATGCCACCCGCGTCGATGACTCAGGCAGTCCCTCCCCGGAGACAGCCACCGCTCCCCGTACGAGTTCGGAATCGTTGCCGAATACCGGAGTTAGCCTTGGTCGCACCGAGACGTGGATTGAGGAAATCGACAGCGACAATAGCGGCGGAGCCTCATACGCAGAATTGATTGCCAGCGGCGACGGACGCCAGTGGTTCACCGGCAAATCTTTCCAGAGCGCGGACAAGAATGGCGATGGAGAGCTCAATCCGGATGAACTCGAAGCCCTGATGCAAAGCCTGGCCCGCCAACGCCGCTAGGCACATTGGACCTTTAACGAGCGTAAGGTCGTGGCCAGGGGCAGAATCGAACTGCCGACACGCGAATCATCAGAACACCAAGTATTCTATTCAGTGCTAATCTTTTGATCAGTCGCCGGCGCGAGTGGGACTCGGTAATCGCCTGCCGTAGAAATGCTTCAACGGACTTCGATTCAGTCCGTCTTTTGCTTGCATTGCTGGCTAAAAGAACCAAAACGGTCCGAAGCACAATTATTGCGGTCGTCATCTTCAGGCTAAGCACCATTAGATCTACTCAGTCGCTGCGCTTCTGTCTGATACGTCTCCTTGCCCCTGCTTTCGAAACGCCCTCGGGGTGACGCCGTGCATTTTCTTGAACGCTTTGACAAACGAGAGTTCCGACTGATACCCGACGCGCTCTCCGATATCCCCGACCCGCATCTTGGTCGTTGCAAGGAATTCACGAGCATCCCGCATGCGCAGTCGCGTCAGGTAATCGAAGAAGCCCATTTCCAGCGTCTCTTTGAACTTCCGCGCGAACCCGGAGCGAGACATTGAGGCAAACTCCGCTGCACGTTCAATCGTCCAGGCGCTGCCCGGGCTATTGTGTACATGTGACAATGCGTTCGCGAGACGCTTGTCTCGCAGCGCCGCAATAATACCGGCGCGATCCGATCGGCCGAAGTCGACCCGCAGCAGTTGCACCAGCAAGACTTCGGTCAGCTTATTGACGGTCAACTCGCTCCCTGGTGCACCCGACATGTACTCGGCGCTGAGATGTTCGAGCGTACGTGTCAGCCAGGGCCACTCCTCGAGTTCTTCGTGGCGAAGCAAAACATACCGGGGCAACGCGCGCATGAGAACGTCGTCCTCCGAGCCCTCGAACTGGCAATAGCCGCAGAGCAGTAATGTCTGCGGATCGTCCCGGTGTTCGTTATCCAGGACATGATCGACGCCCGGCGCCAAAAAAACGAAATCGCCGGACGCCAGGTCGTGTGACTCGCCGTCCACAGTGATCCGGCAGCGACCCCGGCGAACCAGATGAAACATCGCGCGCGGCTCGTTGCTATACGCAGTCTCCCACGGCGGTACGAGGAAATCGCAGAAGTAAACGCTGCCGGCTGCACGCAGGCCTTTGAGGATGTCGGTCAGTACTTCCATTGTCTATTCGGAGGCCACCGAAATTGGACGATCATTAGCATAAATATGCTTTTCGAGATATAGAAAGATCAACGGTCGGGCCCCATCATTGTATCTACGTTAGTTACGCAGAAACAGGAGAACTACCATGCAACGCACGCAGATTTACTTCAAAGACTGGTGTTCCTACAGCCAGCGTGCACTCGAGCTGCTTCGCCACAAGGGCGTCGACTTCGATGCAATCGACGTAACAAACGATGTCGATCGGGAACTCGAAATGCGCGACCGCGCCGGCCGTACCTCGGTGCCACAAATCTTCGTCGGCGACCGACACCTCGGCGGCTACGATGACATCGCCGCGCTCGACAGAGGCGGCGAGCTTGATGCAATTCTTGAACATGCGGTCGACAAAGCGGCATGAACAGGCCGCATGGCGCGGCGCGTAGGTTCAGGCTCGTTCAAGCAGCATCGCTACGGCCGTCGCCCCGGCCCCGCAGATGCTGATCAACCCGTAGCGTGCATCGCGCCGCGCCAGCTCATAAGCCAGGGTTGTAGCAATTCTGGCACCGGTCGCCGCAAACGGATGTCCGACCGCTATGGAACTGCCGAGAGGGTTCAGGATGTCGCGATCTACGGCACCGATGGGCGGCTCCTTCCAGCCCTGCTCCCAGGCTTTCAGATTCGATGCCACCTGGCCTGCAAACGCTTCGTGCATTTCGACAACATCGATGTCGTCGAGCGACAGGCGGTTGCGTTCGAGCAGCCGTGGCACGGCGATACCCGGTCCCATCAACAGGCCATCGCGCGGATCGATACCGACGTTTGTGAAATCCTTGATGAAAGCGAGTGGCTCCACGCCGAGCTCGCGTGCGCGGTCCGCGGCCATGAGCACCGCCGTTGCGGCACCATCGGTCAACGGGCTCGAGTTACCGGCCGTCAGCGTGCCTGCAGCGCTTCGGTCAAACACCGGAGGTAACTTCGCCAGCGCATCGAGGCTCGTGTCCGGACGTATCAGCGGGTCGCGGTCGATGCTATCCAGCGGATTGATCTCTGCCGTGAGGCGCCCATCCTCGGTCGCCGCGTGCGCTTTCCTGTGGCTCAGGTAGGCAATCTCATCCTGCTCCTCGCGAGTGATTTGCCATTCCTTCACGGTGATCTCGGTGTGCTCACCCATCGTCAGACCCGTCGACGGTTCGGCAATGCCGTATGACCAGGGCTTCAGGTGGCCTGCACGCAACTTCGCAAACAACTTGATACGGTCACCGAACGACCTGGCGCGCGACGCTTCAAGGAAGATCTTGCTTGCCTTCGGTGTGAATAGCACCGGCGGATTGGACATCGACTCCACACCCCCAGCGAGGCCGACATGGGCACGATCGAGAGCGATCGAGTTGTAGACCGACTGGATCGCCGAGGTCCCGGTGATGCAGTTGTCGGTGAGGGTAATGGCGCGCGTGTCAGATGGCAGCTCGCTGCGGAAGTTGACTTCGCGGGCGAGATGCGGGATCGCCGGATCGACGATCACCGCACCAAACGCCAGCTCATCCACAAGCTGCGGATCCAGGTCAACCTTGTGCAATGCACCGTTGACGGCATGCGTTGCCAATTCGAGCGCCGAATAGTCTTTCAGCTGCGCACCAGCCTTCGCAAAGGGCGTCCGCGCACCGCCTACGATCGCAACCCTACGAATGCCTGACCCGTTCACGATCCGTCACCTCGCGGCTATGCTGCCAGTTGAGTACGTTGTCGCAGAGCGGCTTCGGCATCGCGCAGCGCAGTCCGCAATCCTTCTTCGACAACCGGATGGTAGAAAGGCATTTCCAGCATCTCCGAAATGCTCATGCCCGTCTGGTGCGCCCATGCCAGCAGATGACCCAGGTGCTCCGCGCGTGGACCGAACATCTCGGCGCCGAGGAAACAGCCTGTATCCGCATCGGCGTAGACGCGTAATAAGCCTTTGTTCTTCAGCATCACACGACTGCGGCCCTGGTCCTCGAACGAGACCGCGCCAATAACGATCTCCTGATTGGCCAGCTCGCTGTGGGTGCTTCCCACCATCGCAATCTGCGGATCGGAGAACACAATGGCCAGCGACGAGCTGCGGCGTCCCGGCTGCACAACCGGGTATCGACCTGCGTTTGTACCGGCGATGCGGCCTTCGTCGGACGCTTCGTGAAGCAGCGGTCGGTCGTCGTTGACGTCGCCCGCGATGAATATGTGCGAGCGGCCGACACGCATGGTCGTATCGTCGAACACTGGGACGCCTGTCGCATCCAGGGGAAGACTGGTGTTTTCCAATGCCAGCCCGGCAACGTTTGGCGCGCGGCCCGTCGCCGCAACAACATAGTCGACTACCATTTGGCGAACCGCGCCGTCGCGATCGACGAACTCGATGAACACGCCATCATCGACACGACGCATTGCTTTCACGTCGACGTCCGCGTTCAGATCAAATTCGCTGGCGAACGCGTCTCGTGCAGACGCCATCACTTCCGGATCAGTCAGCGGACCAACCCGGCCACCGATACCAAACAACGATACCTCCACGCCCAGGCGACTCAGGGCCTGGCCCAATTCGATACCGATTACGCCCGGGCCGAACACGGCCACCGACTTTGGCAGGTCGGTCCAGCCGAAGATATCTTCATTGACGACGAGACGATCGCCAAGCTCGTCCCAGGCTTTCGGGTAGCGCGGTGAAGATCCCGTTGCGATCACGACACGTTTCGCATTGACAATCGTGTGGTCGTCCACCTGCACGTGATGGTCGTCGATGAAGCGCGCGAACCCGCCAATGCGTTGTTCCTCGGGAATCGCATCGACCCCTTCGAGAACAAAGCCGACAAAGCGATCGCGCTCGCGCCGAACTCGGTCCAGGACCGCGACGCCGTCGATCTCGATGCCGGCGACAGTGACGCCGAATGCCGGCGCGCCGTGGACCGCATGTGCAGCTTCTGCTGCGGCAATCAGCAGCTTGCTCGGCATGCAGCCAACCCGCGCACACGTGGTGCCGTGCGGTCCGCCTTCGATCAGGACGACGTTGTTGGTCCACTTTTTGGCTTCGCGGAAGGCCACCAGACCTGCCGATCCGGCACCTATCACTGCGACATCCGCGTTGCGCGTAATCATGCGTCTCTCCAATCAGGGCGTTATTCCTTGAGGTCTACTATGGATATGAAAAGAAAGACTTTCTATGCCCAATAGAGACAATAATTGCTATAGATCGTCCATCTCTTCGATCAAAACCACATAGTAATCACGGCGCGAACATCAGCTCAGTCACCCTCGTGTGTCTATTCCGCATCAAGAATCGGCTTGTAGAACTTCTTGAACACCATGTCGTCGGCGTTGGCAATGTGGCAGTTTGCGCATGCGTCTGCCGGCAGCGCCGCGGCTGATTTTTCGTAGGGCGGTGCATGATGTCCGAAATTGAAAAAGCCCCAGCCGTTCGTGTCTTTGAAGCGCTTGCTGTCCTTCACAGAAATGTCGATGCCGTTCAGCGCTGCTGGGAAGAACCCGCGGCCGGACACTTCGACCGACGAGCCATCGTCGTTCGTCGCAGGTCGGGTGAGCTGCAGTTCCTTGAGCAGTATCGTGCCTTCCGGGAACTCGCCCGTTTTTCGGTAGGCACGATAAGCTTCGGGTTGGACGTACACGTTGTGATACTCGGGAAATGGCGCGTTGCCACCGTTCAGTGCGTTCGGCGTGAGTGGCGAGCCCAGATAGACCCATTCGTGGTAACCCTTCGGCAGCAACAGCTCGCCGCTCGCCGTCCATTTGGGCTGCCACTCCGCCGATGATTCGGCGCGAGCCAGCTGATAAGCGCTGACCGCGGTCACCATGGCCGTCGCCGTCAGCGAGAAAACCACTTTACGTACATTTTGTTGTCTATCGGTCATCGGAATCTCCTCAATTCGGTCGTCTGGAGGCTCGACCTCTCGAGCCGCCACGAATGCAATGCAGGACGCGTGCCACATTCGAAAAGACGCAGAATCAATGACTTAGGCGAAGCTGTGCTGCCGAAAGCCAAAGGATTCGTCAACAGCGATGAACGAATTTCGCCGGATCGAGCGAATCCATCCCCAGGCGATCGATCGCGCACGCAATGGAGGACCGGCGTTGCCGCGACTACACTCTCTTCGTGTAGTGGAGCCAATAAGGTACTTCCCGGCCGATAACGTAATACCACCGTCCTTATCGCGTCATTCGGAGGGCGAAAACATGATCACGAAAATGTCCGCTGCAAATTTCACGCCGCTGACGCCCATGAGCTTTTTGCTAAGAGCAGGTCGATTTTTTGCAGGCAGACCGGCTGTTATCTACGGCGACCGACAAATGACGTACGGGCAGCTGAAATGTCGAGTCGGACGACTCGCTAGCGTCCTCAAGGACAAGGGTGTGCGGGCCGGCGACTGTGTTGCCGTCATGGCACCAAACGTTCCACAAATGCTCGAAGCCCATTATGCGATTCCACAAATCGGTGCGACGATCAGCCCACTCAATCTCAAACTTGATGCAGGCACGATCGGGAATTGCCTGCAGCATGCAAACGTTCGGCTGGTCATCTGCGATCAACAGTACGTAGCCACGGTTATCGAGGCGATGGCCGAGGCGCGTCTCAACGTGCCGCTAATCGTTATCAACGATAGTGAGGTCGACACCGAGTTCAACCACGAGGGTACTGATTACGAGGACTTCATCGCCCGTGCCGATAACTGTGATGTTGACCTGGAAATCGAAAACGAGACTGAATTGTTGTCACTCTTGTACACGTCAGGGACGACGGCGAAGCCGAAAGCGGTTACGTACAATCACCGCGGCGCGTATCTGGCCGCGGTTT
>JAAUXY010161030.1_pt1 | contig 25902 bp, 22 predicted proteins | sample 7278121 | NCBI WGS metagenome assembly JAAUXY01 (sample SAMN14350117, study PRJNA611818) | marine sediment metagenome | isolation source: surface marine sediment (1.8m) | place: French Polynesia: Moorea | collected 2018-08 | reverse complement strand
GGATCCTGACCGAAGTGTCTGAGCATCGGGCCCATGAGGCCAAAGTCGGCAATGCTCGGCGCAGTCCCGAGGAGATAGGGCGTATCCGCAAGCATCCCGGTCATGTTGGCCAATGCGTTGCGATAACCCTGCTCGACGTGTGCCCTTGTGGAATCGGTCACGCCATCGTTGACGACAAAGCCGATGCGCTGCCGGCGTTTGAGCATGTTACGCCGTATGAACCGCGGCAGCGGCAGATGATCGGCTGCCTCGTCAGCAAGAATACGGGACAGGAGTTCGCGGTCGTGCTCGTAGCTCCAGCGGTAGTGCATGGCAGCGCGCCACAGCCATTCGTCGGCGTAGTCTTCGATCAGCATGGCAATGAAGCGGACCGCGGGATTGTCCGGAAGGATGGACGGCTCCGGATATTCCTCCTCGAGCTGCATCAGCATGGGGGTCGTATCGGACATCCAGCGGCCGTCCTCGCGTTCGACGATGGGGACCTGGATGGCGCCAACCTTTTCTTTGATGCGCTTCTGATCCGCAAACGGATGATCGTTCATCTCGTAAGCGATGCCTTTGTAGCGCAGATACGCCTCGAGTTTGCCGGTGTAGTAGGAAACCGTTACGCCGTAAACCTTCATGTGAATTCCAGTGCCTCGTGCACCGGACACTCTAGCGGAACGCGCTCCGGAATTCGTGCCTACTCGTAGCGCAGCGCGTGGATCGGGTTGGCGCGGGCGATGCGGAAGGCGTGTATACCTACGATGACCCAGGCAAACGCAACGGAGGCGACGCCGGCAGTGACGACAATGCCTTCCGGAAAGGCGATGCGGTCGGCAAAGAACGAGAGGAACTGACCTGAAGCGAAATACGCCGCGGGCAGAGCAAAGAGCAGCGCCCACATGACCGGGCGGGAAAACTGCCAGATCAGGAGCCGCGCAATCTGTGGAATGCTTGCGCCCATGACCTTACGCACGCCAATCTCTTTCGTGCGGGTTTCCGCCATGAACGCGGCCAGGCCGAAAAGCCCGATTAGACTGAGCGCCATGGCGACGAATGCAAAGCCCGCAAGGATGGTGGAGAGCCCGGTGTAGATTTCGAAGCTCTCCTGGAAGTCGTCCTCCAGGAAGTCAGTCTGAATGGGGTAGTCGTTGATCAGATCTTCCCAGACTTCCTCGACGGCCTGCAGCGCAGAAGCCATGGCAATCCCCTCTACGCGCACTGATCCCAGCCGCGCCGAGTTCTGCATCATGAAAAACACGGTAGGCTTGATCTGATTGTGGAATCCCTGAAAGTTCTGATCCGGCATGACGCCGACGATGGTGTAGGCCCGCGGCTCGCGGGACTCGGCGAAGTCGTAGAACGTCTCACCAAGCGCCTCGTTTGCCGTGCCGAAACCGAGTTGACGTGCGGCCAGCTCGTTGACGATGACGTTTGCTGCTGACACACCCTCGCGGACGGTATCGTTGCCCACGCTGCGATCGAGGTTCCGCCCTTCAATGAGAGGAATGTTGTAGGTTGCCAGGAAATGCTCGTCCACGAGGACCTGATTGATGAGCATCGATTGGTCTTCGTCGCCTCTGACGGGGGAAGCGCCGAAAGAGGAATTGCTCTGCTCGTAGGGAATCAGCGTCGAGAAAGTCACGTTCTCGATGCCGGGTACGTTCATCAACTCGTTGCGCAGCGTGTCCAGCTTGTTTCGGATCGACTCGACGTTGAGTCGCTTCAGTACGATGAGCTGTGACTTTGGATAGCTTTCCGCGGACTCGGCAATCTTGTTGTTCTGCAGAGACATGACCATGACCAGGGCCAGCATGAAAATGGAAATGGAGAACTGCACGACGAGCATGAGGTTGCGGAAGATGCCGCCTTTGCCGCCCCTCTTGTTCCCATCGCGAAGGGCATCGATCGGGCTTGCGCGGGTAATGAGGTAAGCCGGGTACGCCCCGGCAACGAGGCCGACGGCCACTGCGGTCAGGACGAACCACGGTGCAAGGCTGAGGTACGGAATGGTCAGGCCTTTGTCCGAGGCGCTGTTGAACACCGGCACGAAGAGCGCAATCAACACAAGCGCAATCACCATCGCGATGGCCGCGACACAAAGGCTCTCGACGAGAAACTGCGCAATCAGCTGGCCGCGGGAACCCCCCATGGTTTTCCTGAGACCAATCTCCCGGGACCGTCCCAGGGACTGCGCCGTGGCGAGGTTGGTGTAGTTGACGATGGCAACAATCAGTACCAGCAGGCCCAGGAGGCGGATGGAATCGAGGATCGGAAGACCAACCGCATCCCACAGAATGGTGTTGGCTTCGACAAGCGGCCGCACGTTGATGCCCTCTATGAATTCTCGACTGTCATCCGGGAAGTGGCGGTCGAATACGCCGTTGATGCTCTGCTGCAGCCAGTCCCTGTCTTTGTTCGCATCGAGCAGCATGTAAGTGAAGTCGCCGCTCGAAAGATTGTTGAAGTTGCCCGCCAGATCGTACTCGGTGGCACGGTTGAGCGCTTGCAGCGGCGCCAGCACTTCGAGTCCGCCGCTGCCGATGATGGAGGAGCTGAAGTGGGTGTTCTTCGCCATGTCCTCTATCACCGCGGTGACGTTCAGCGCCACGTTGTGATCCAGCGTCAGGGTTCTGCCCAGGGCAGACTCATCTCCAAAGAACTTCTCTGCGGTGCTTCTGGTCAGCACCACACCCGACGGATCGTTGAGGGCGGTCTCATCTCCCTCGATGTAGGTGAAATCGAAAATCTTGGTCAGCGCTGGATCGGCAAAGCGCACGCGCTCGTAGAAGTGATCATTCTCGTGCGAAAGGAGAAACTCACGGCCGACCGTGCGCGCAATCTCTTCCACCTCCTCGATCTCGGCATCGATGAACGGCGCAAACGCGGTATAGATGCCGTCCGTTTCCCCCACGCCGATGTTCGCGGAGGGTCCGAAGAGCGTGCCTGCGGTAAAGATGCGCTCTGTGTTGGCCCATGCCGTGTCGTGGCTGCGCTCGTAGGCCACGAGCAGTATGCCGAAGAGGAAAAAAGCGAGACCCACGACCAACCCGAGCACATTGATTGCGGCGTACAGCTTGTTCTTGAGAAGCTGGCGGAAGGCGATGACAAAGTAGTTTTTGATCATGGCTCGGCCTAGACAGCAACCGCGCTGGATGACACCTCTTCGGTCACCACTTCGCCGTCGAAGAGGTTGATGATTCGCCTGGCATACTCAGCGTGACTCGGGCTGTGCGTCACCATGACGATGGTGGTGCCCTCGGCGTTCAAACCCTGCAGCATTTCCATCACTTCCTGACCGTGGGCGCTGTCGAGGTTGCCCGTGGGCTCGTCGGCGAGGATGAGTTTCTGATCACCGACGATCGCGCGCGCCACGGCCACGCGCTGCTGCTGGCCGCCGGAAAGCTGCGACGGCTTGTGCTTCGCGCGATGGCTGATACCCACTTTTTCCATGATCCGGGCAACCCGTTCGCGGCGCTCAGCCGCCGGGATCTTGTGATAGAGCAGCGCAAGCTCGATGTTCTCCGCAACCGTCAGCTCATCGATGAGATTGAAGGACTGGAAGATGAAGCCGATGTTGTGCTTGCGGATCTCGGCAAGCTTTGTCTCGCCGTAGCCGGCAACGTTTTCACCGGCAAACCAGTAGTTCCCCGCGCTCGGGCTGTCGAGCATGCCGATGATGTTGAGGAGCGTCGACTTACCGCACCCCGACGGACCCATGACGGCAACAAATTCGCCGGCCTCTATGTCGACATCGACCGCGTTGAGAGCCACGGTCTCCACCTCGTCGGTGCGGTAGAGCTTGGAAAGGTTTTCGAGCTTGATCATGGCAGTTTCCATCAGTCGGCCGTCAGGGTGAGACGGTCCATTTCTTTGAAAGCGGAGTAGGGGCTGGTGATGACGCTTTCACCGGCTTCGAGGCCGTCCAGCACCTCAATGTATTCGGAGTTGCGGCGGCCGAGACGAACGCTGCGTCGGACCGCTTCGGTACCCGCGTCGTTGACGACAAACATCCAGTTCCCGCCGGTGTCCTGGAAGAACGCGCCGTTCGGCACCAGAAGCGCGCGGCTGGAATCGCCCAGGGTCAGCGTCGCCTGCAGCGTCTGGCCGCGGCGGATGTCGTTCGGTTCCGCGTCGTCAAAGAGGAGGTCGAGCTCAAACTGACCGTTGTTGACCTGCGGATAAATTTTGCTGACGGTGAGCGTGTAGTCCCGACCGCGTTCGAGCTCGGCAGCCTGCCCGATATCAACCCGGTTGAGGTAGAACTCGTCGACCTCCACCCGCAGCTTGAAGCTGTCCGGGTCGTCGATCTGGCCGAGACGGCCGCCCCGCTGGATGCTCTGGCCAATCTCGACGTCGAGCCCCGAAAGCTTGCCGGACACCGGGGCGCGTACGTTCAGCGCGTCCAGGTTTTGACGCGCAAGCTCGAGATTTGCCTCGAGCTGCGCACCGGACTCCTGCAGAAAGGCCAGCTGAGTTTCCTGCAGGCGGGCGTCCGTCGCCTGACTCTCGAGCGTCACTTCTCTCAGGTTCTCGAAGTAGACGAGCTCGTCCTGCGCATCCTCCAGCTGGCTCTTGATGGCAAGCCCCGCGTTATCGAGGCTGGACAGGCGCTCAATCTCGCGCCGCAGGCGGGTGATCTGATAGTCCATCTCCACCAGATTGCGCTTGTGCTGCAGGCGGTTCTGCTCGAGTTGCAGCTCGATGGTACGCATGTTGTTGAGCTGCTCGGTGACCATCGCCTCGTTACGGGTCACGTCGAGCTGCAGGGAGGTGTTGTTCAGCGTGACGATGAGATCACCAGCCTCGACCATAGCGCCGTCATCGACGTAGCGCCGTTCCACCTGCCCACCTTCGATGACGTCGAGATAGACGGTCTGGCGTGGGGTTACTCGACCGCGAATGGGGATGAAGTCGTCGAACGTGCCCTGGATCACCGGCGAGACGACCACGCGGCTGCCCTCGAGCACGAAGGTGCGCGCGCCGGCCTGGTCCCACCAGTAGAGCCCGGCCAGCACAAGCACAACGACCACCACGGCGATACCGCTGATTTTCGGCCACGGCAGGGTGCGCTTTTCGATGACGCGATCCATGCTGGCCCCGGAGAGACCGGTGATGGAATCGTTCGATTTATCGACGGCTTTCATTGCAGTTGTTGGTGCCATGCCAGACTAGGTCGCGGCATGGACGCAAATAGTTTGTCCTCTTTTCTTACAGTCCCCCGGTCACGTACAGGCACTGGCCGGTGACCCAGCTCGATGCCTCTGATGCCATGAAGACGACAGCGTTGCCGATGTCTTCCGGCGCGCCCAGGCGTCCGAGCGGCACCCGCAGAATCTGCTCCAGGGGCTGGTCGTCCGGAAAGTTGGTCGACTCGTTGAAGTTCTCCGTAGGAATTGGCCCAGGCGCCACCGCGTTGACGCGGATGTTGGGGGCAAGCTCGATCGCAAACGTCTGGGTCAGATTGTTCACCGCTGCCTTCGAAGCCGCGTACGGACCGTTTTTTATCGACGCGCCCATGGCTGCCCGGGACGAGATGTTGATGATGGCTCCTTTGTCCATGGCGTCCGCCGCGACCTGGCAGGCGAGGAATACGGCTCGCAGGTTGAGGTTCATCTGGTCGTCCCACTTTTCCGGCGGCGTGCGGGTGAGATAACGCGGTGTCGCATCCGGCAGACCGCCGGCGTTGTTGACCCAGATGTCGATCCCGCCGGCTTCTTTGCCGGCGGCGGCAATGGCCTCGAGCTGCTCGACCTGCGTGACGTCGGCGGTGACGCAATACGCGTTGCGGCCAAGCGCTTCAATCTCTTCAGCAAGCGTTTCGAGATCCGCACGCGTGCGCGAAGAAACCACCACGTCGGCTCCGGCCTTCGCCAGCTGCATGGCGATGCCACGTCCGATGCCTTTGCCAGCGCCGGTAACGACCGCCAGTTTGCCGGTCAGATCAAACGGATTACTCATGTTCCCTCCTCAATGTTGTCGGACATTATGGCGCGTGGCAGGCCGCGGCGAAACGCGGTAAGTTTGTCCCCTGAATTCGGGGAGAAACTCATGGCTTATGCACCAGACGCGCGTCCGTTTTACGACGCCGACAGTCACATCATGGAACTGCCGGACTTCCTCAAGAAGTATGCCGATCCGGGCATCCGCGACGACATTCCGGAGGTGAGCTACAGCGCGTCCATCGTGACCGATGAAGAGGTTGCCGAGATCATGGCTCAGGGCGGCCGCCACAGCGATACGCACATCGCCGAGCAGGTTGCGCTCGGCGACAAGCTCATCGAGAGCTCCAAGGAGATCCAGGCCCTCGGCGCCTTCAACGCTGAAGATCGCAAGGTGGCGATGGATCTGCTCGGTTTCAAGAAGCAGCTCGTGTTCGCGACGCACTCGGTGGCGTTTCCGTTTCACCCCAGCAGTAAGAAAGAACCGCACCTGCGCTATGGCGCGACGCGTGCGCACAACCGGCACATGGTCGACTTCTGTGGCGACGACAATCGTCTCATGGGTGTGGGTGTCGTGCCGCTGGACGTGCCGGAGCTTGCCATCGAAGAGGCCAGGTGGGCGATCGAGCAGGGTCTCGAGGCCCTCTGGATCCCGCATCGGGCACCGATTGGTCATGCACCGGGTCACGTCGACCTGGAGCCTTTCTGGGGGCTGCTTGCAGAAGCCGGCGTGCCGTTTCTGCTGCACGTGGGCGGGGCACCGCTGCAGGTATCCAAAGACTGGGGTAACAACGGACGTGGCGCCACTAAGGACTGGCTTGGAGGCGGCGAAAACGTGCGCACCAAGGACGCCACCGTGCTGCACCAGGCCCCGGAAATGTTCCTGAGCATGCTCGTCATGGACGGTGTGCTGGACCGACATCCCACTTTGAAAGGCGCCGCGGTGGAGCTTGGTGCCGGCTGGGTGCCTGAGATGCTGCGGCGGCTGGATGCCGTGGCGAAGGTCTACAGCCGCAACGACACTTCGGTCAGATTCGAGCGCAAACCCAGCGAGCAGATCACCGAGCAGATGGGCTTTACGCCGATGCCGCACGAAGACGTTGGCAACATGATCGACCAGTCCAATGCCGATCTGTATCTCTTCTCTAGCGACTACCCGCACATCGAAGGCACTCGGGATCCCATTGCCCGCTTCGAGCGGACGCTGCCGGAAGACGACGAGGCGGTGCGCACGCAGTTCTACAGCGAAAACTTCCTGCGGCTTTTCCCGGAGGCCCGGGTCTGATCGTGAAAATATTGGTCATTGCGCTGGTGGTGATTGCCGTTGTGGGCAGCGCAACATTCTGGTTTGTCTGCCCCTGCGCCACGGTGCCGGGTGGTCCGCTCGCTGGCGAGGCGGCCCCGGCGCCGGTTGCGGACTGGACCTTCGTCAATGACGTGGGCCTCTGCCAGGTGGAAGTCGATCGCGGGATACCCTGGTCGATCAACCTGAACTGCATGTCGAGCGGCGGCGCGCTCTACATCAGCTGTTCGCAGTGCGAAGGCAAAGGCTGGTCGGGAGCGGCGCTCGACAATCCCGACGGCTTCATCCGCGTGCGCGAGACGATTTACCCGGTGACCCTGACCCGGCTCATTGATTCGGAGGAGCTGGACGTTGCCTGGGCGGCGCGGGTTGCGAAGCTGGGCCTCGAGCCGGATACCCCCCGACCCGGTCACTGGTGGTCGTTTCAGCTGACTTCCAGGAGTTAAGCCCCATGGAGAAGTTTGACGTCGTCATCGTCGGCGCCGGATTCGGCGGCATGTACATGCTCTACCGCCTGCGCAAGCTGGGTCTGAGCGCCGTGGTGCTCGAGATGGGCGACAACGTTGGTGGGACCTGGTACTGGAACCGCTATCCCGGAGCGCGCTGCGACGCGGAAAGCCTGGCTTATTCCTTTTCGTTCTCGGAAGACCTCGAGCAGGAGTGGGAGTGGAGCGAGCGTTACGCCACGCAGCCGGAGATTCTGCGTTACGCACAACACGTCGCCGAACGCTTTGCCCTGAAAGAGGACATTCGCTTCAACGAGAAGGTCAATCACGTCCATCTGGTGGACGGTCTCTGGCAGGTGACGACCGAGGCGGGTACGAGCGTAGAGGCGCCGTTCTGTATTCTCGCCACGGGCTGCCTGTCCGTGCCGCAGTTGCCTGCGATCGACGGCATCGACGACTTCAGCGGGCCCGTGTACCGCGCGAGCCTCTGGCCCCACGAAGGCGTCGACTTCAGCGGCCGCACCGTTGGCATCATCGGCACCGGCTCGTCCGGGATCCAGGCAATACCCGTCATCGCCGAGCAGGCAGACCATCTATACGTCTTTCAACGCACGCCGAATTACAGCGTGCCGGCGGTGAACGGGCCGCTGGACGATGAGTGGGTCAGACAATTCAAGACCAACTATCGCAAACACCGGCGTTTCCACAAAGAGGGCTTGAGCTCCGGCTTTGGCGATCTGGAGATTGAGCCGAAGCCGCGCACGCCGGTTGCGGAAAGCGCCGCCGGCATGTCGCAGGCGCAGGTTGACGAGATTCTGGAGCCTTACTGGCAGCGCGGCGGCGCGTTCTTCTTGAGCGCGTTTGCCGATTCGTTGATGAATCCCGAGACGAACGCAAAGGTTGCCGAATTCGTGCGCGGCAAGATTCGCAGCATCGTCAAAGATCCCGCCACGGCCGAGGCGCTGTGCCCGACGGATCATCCCATCGGCAGCAAGCGCATCTGCGTCGATACGGACTACTACGCCACGTACAACCGCGACAACGTGACCCTCGTCAACGTGCGCGAAGACCCTATTGAGACCATCACCCCCACCGGATTGAAGACCGCCAGCGGGGAATACGTATTCGACGATCTCGTGCTCGCCACCGGCTTTGACGCCATGACGGGGGCACTGCTCAACATGGACGTTGTCGGTGAGCACGGTGTGCGTCTGGCTGATAAGTGGTCGGCGGGTCCGCGCACCTATCTGGGTATCGGCATGGTGGGTTTTCCGAATCTATTCACCGTGACCGGGCCGGGCAGCCCGTCGGTGCTGAGCAACATGCTGGTCTCGATCGAGCAGCATGTCGACTGGATGGTGGATTGCCTGGAGCACATGCGTGAGCATGGGTATACACGCGTCGAGCCCGATCAGGTGGCAGAAGACCAATGGGTCAATCACGTGAACGAGATTGCCAACGCCACCCTGTTCCCCGAGGGCGGTTCCTGGTATCTCGGCGCGAACGTTGCCGGGAAGCCGCGCGTGTTCATGCCGTATGCCGCGGGCGTGGGCGCGTACCGGGAGATCTGCGAAGACGTTGTCGCCGACGACTACCGGGGTTTCAGCTTCAGCTGAAGCTCCCGAGGACCTCATCGAGGTTCTCGATGAACATGTCCACGTGGCTCTTGTCGAAGATCAGCGGTGGCCGGACCTTCAATACGCTCCCGTAGCGGCCGGTAAGCCCCATCAGAATACCGCGCGCTTTCATGGCGTCCGGAACCTGACTGGCAATTTCTGCGGCCGGCTCGCGCGATTCGTGGTTGGTGACGAGATCGATACCCTGGTAGAGCCCAATCCCTTCGATGTTGCCGATGAGCGGGCGTTTCCCGGCAAGCCGCTCGAGCTCCGTGCGGAGATAAGCACCGGTTTCTGTGACGTGGGCGGGCAGATTCTGCTCAGTGATCTCATCGAGTACCGCCTGCCCAACGGCCGCGGCAACCGGGTTGCCGCCGAACGTGTTGAAGTAGAAGGACGACTTTGTGAACGCCCGGGCGATTTCCCTTGTCGTCACGACGCCGGCCAGCGGGTGGCCGTTACCCATCGGCTTGCCGAGGGTGACGATGTCGGGCACGACGTCATAGTTCTCGAATCCCCACATGCGACCGGTACGGGCAAAACCTGGCTGGACCTCGTCCGCGATGACCAGGCCACCGGCAGCGCGGATTCGGGCATAGACTTCTGCAAAGTACCCGGCGGGCGCTTCGATGCCGCCCTGGGAATCGAAGATGGCGTCACATAGAAACGCTGCCGTGCCCTGGCCGCGCGAATCCAGCGTCGCGATCGCTTCGTCGACTTCACGGAGATACCCGTCGAGGGGATTGTCATCGTTTGCGTGCTTGCCGCGGTAAGGATGCGGTGGTTCGACCGCGCAGACATGATCGGGGCGATCACCTGGTCGGGAAGTTGCCGTCGATAGCTCTCCGATGAGCGTGGAGTTACCGTGATACGAATTTTCCATGACAACGGCGCCGTTGTTCCCGCTGACGGCCCGCGCCATGCGCATGGCCAGCTCATTGGCCTCCGTGCCGGTGCAGACGAAAAAACACACCTCCAGCGGCTCCGGAAACGTAGCCGCGAGGGATTCTGCGTAGTCGATGACCGTCGGATGCAGATAACGGGTATGGGTGTTGAGGGTTGCTGCCTGCTTAGTCAGCGCTTCGAGAACGCGGGCGTTGCAGTGGCCAACGCTCGGCACGTTGTTGTAACAATCGAGATAACGGTTGCCGTTCTGATCGTACAGCCACACACCCTCGCCGCGTTCGATGAGCACCGGGTCGTGGTAGAAGAGGAGGCTGCCGCCAAAGTGCTCGCCGCGGCGGGCAATCAGCTCGGCGTTCGTGGTCTCGGATCCCTCGAAGTCGGCGAGATCGATGTGCGCAGCACCGAGGCTCGGGGCGCGACGACGTCTGCTTTCACTCATTGTAAATACTCCCGGGCAAGCTCCATGACCGCTTCGGTAATCGTCTCTTTCATGGTCTGGGCGGTTTCTGTCTCGCTGCGCGTGTGTGTCCAGCCGAGGTAGGTCAGTCCCCGCAGCAGAAAGAACAACGGCAGATGAGCGAGGTGATCGTCCGGCAGCTCGCGAACTTCACGATAGCCCTCAAGCAGCGCCGCCTCCGCGTCAGCATAATGTGGCTCGCCCAGGTGGAAAAAGAGCGTCGTCGCAATATCGAATACGTGCCAGCCGAAGCCGGCATCGTCGAAGTCGATCAGGCAGACGGAATCGCCGTCCCTCAGCAGATTCTCCGGTACGAGATCCGCGTGGATGAGCCCGTAGCGGTCGCTTGTTTTACCAAATGCGGCGAGCTCCTCCAGCGCCCTGGACTTTACTGCCGTCAGGATTTCACGGTCGGCATCGCTCAGCGTATCGAGTTCCCAGTAAGGTCCCCAGAATGGCTTGGGACCGAGGAGGCCGTCTTCGTCCCAGGCATGACGATCAAAATCGGCAGGAATGTTCCAGCTGGAGGAGTGATTGTGTGTAATGGCCATCAACCGGCCGGTCGAGTGCAGGCTGCTTACTGCTTCCGACAGATTACCGTCTTCTACCGACGCCAGCGGAGTTCCGGCAAACCACTCCAGCAGGTCCACCTGTCGCTGTTCCGGCACGTCGGGATGGCTGACGTGCACGAATGATGTGCCATCACGCGTCGGGATGATCTGCGGGGTGCGCAGCGCATCGCTATTGAGCGCTTTGATCCACTCGAGCTCCGAGCTGAGCTCCGCGTCGCTGTGGTAGTCCGCGCGATGGATCCGCAGGGCATAGCGTCGGGAGCCGTGGGAGACTTGAAAGACCGCGTTTTCCCTGTGTTTGATCAAATCGAGCTCGGCGCCCTCGAGATCCCACTCGGGTAGCGCCCGCTCGGCGAGTTCGGCAAGCGCCAGGGCCTGGCTCTCCGGAGTGAGTGTGTAGAAACTGGTCATGAATCCTCTCCCTCTGCGCTGTACACGGTGACGCCACTCAGCACGGTACGCAAGACGCGTGTGCGGTGCACCTGGCGTACCGGGATCTCCAGCAGATTCTGGTCCAGCACGATGAAATCGGCCAGCATGCCGGGCTTCAGCGCGCCGCTTTCCGCTTCCATATGGTGAGCATAGGCGCCGCCCCGAGTCATGATTTCGAGGGCTTCCGGTAAGGTGATGGCGTGCTCGGCACCGAAAGAATCGTCAGATCCGCCGCTTCTTTCCCGCGTGACCATAGCCTCGATGGCCGGGAACGGGTTCGGGTCGAAAACCACCGGCCAGTCACTGCCCGCAGCAACTCTGTTGCCATCGTCGACGATGCGGCGCATTGGAAACGCCCAACCGAGCCGGTGTAAACCCAGCTCATCCCGCAGTATGTCCGCGCCTTCCGTAGGCTGCCAGAAATAGGGTGAGAACTCGACAATTGCGTCGACGGCTTTGAAGCGATCGAGATCCTCCGGATTGACAAAGACGGTGTGACTGACGATGTGGCGCACGGGGAGGTCCGGATTGTTCTCGCGCGCCTCTTCGATGGCGTTCAACGCAATGCGAACGGCGCGATCGCCAACCGCGTGAAGCAGGCTGCCGATGCCTTCGCCGTGCAGGCGGCTGACCTCTCTCATGACCTCCGCCTCAGGGTTTCTCAACTTGCCACGGAAGTCGGTGCCCTCGTAGGGATCAATCAATGCAAGCGTCTGACCGCCAGCGGACCCGTCGAGCACAAATTTGACGTAGCGAGCTTGCAGGCGCTCGCCGTTCAGACTCTGCCAGTCGTCAATCAGCGAGCGGGCTTGCTGTTTGGCTGCCGCCGTCACGAATTCCACCGGGTGGGCAAGCGCAAGTGTCACCCTTGCATTGAGGCGTCCGGTTGCATCGAGCGCTTTGAAAGCCTGGGCCGTTGCCGGGTAGCTCCATGCTTCATTGAATGAAGTGATGCCGAGACTGTTGAGGTGCCCAACGGCCTCCCGCAATCCCTGCTCGTACGCCTCGAGGCTCAACGCATCAGCACGCTCGGTGACGAGATTTGCCGCGAGCTCCCTAAGCACGCCGGTGGGTTGACCCTCGGCATTGCGCTCGATCGTCCCGCCAACCGGATCGGGGGTGCTTGCGTCTATGCCCGCAAGCTTCAGTGCGCGGCTATTGGCGAGCATGGCGTGGCCGCCGATGTCCCAGAGCGCAACGGCGTGGTCGGGGGCCAGGGCGTCCAGCGTTTCAGCATGCGCCGGCACATCGGGATTGCCGCCAACGACACCGGTCAGCCAGGGGAGGTTGCCACCGAGAATCCAGGTCTTGTCTGGATTCGCGTCGGCATAACGACGGATATCTGCCGCGATGTCCGCCCATGGCCGGATCGGGTCAACGGTCAGATTGTGGCTGAATTCAGTGACCATTTGTGTATGCACGTGCGCGTCGTGAATACCGGGCATGACAAACCGTCCATCGAGATCGATGACGTCGGTTGCCGGGCCAATGAGATCCGCGAGGTCCGCGCTTGTGCCGATGACGGAGATCGTCTCACCGTCGAGCGCCATTGCTTCGGCCCACGGCGCCTCGTCATTGAGCGTGTAGATCCTCGCGTTCGTGTAAACGCGCTCTGCGAATACCGCAGGTGTTTGCGGTTCCTGCGTGCAACCCGACACACAAACCAGCGCGGCTGATGCCAACGCAAGAAGACTTGGTGAACGCATATGGCAGCTCTCCCCCGGCACTGAAAAGTCGAATATATTCTATTTTATGTAAAAATCAAATATATTCGACATTACTTCCATGCATGGTATAAATCACTGATGGCTGTCTCTGATGATGTTTCCGGCGATCCGATCCGCGAGGCGGGGCGCGGCAAAGGCGCGTACGCAAAAGGTAATGCGCGTCGTGAGCTCCTCGTCGATGCGTCTGCAGACCTTCTGCAGACGCGTGCTCTGGACGATGTTTCGCTGAAAGACATTGCCGACCACGCTGGTGTACCCGTGGGCTCGGCATACCATTTTTTTGCCAACGCTCAGGCGGTGTATGTAGAGCTTGCAAACCGGTTCATGCGCAAACTCGCCGCGACGATTGCGGAACCGTACGATGCACAAGCCGTACGCTCGTGGCAGTCCCTCTTTGGCGCCGCAGTGGATCGCGCCGCGGCGCTCTATGCCGCCAACCCGGCTTATCGGCAGCTCATCCTTGGCGGCAAGGCGCCACCCGAAATCAAGCTGGCGGACAGGCTGCACGATGAACAGATCGGGGAGTTGATGATCGATGTGATATCGCGCCACTTCGAGTTCCCGGCACTCGGCAAACGTCACGATATCTTCTTCTACGTCACCGAGATCGTCGATCTCCTGTTTTCACTCTCGGTCATGCGCAGCGGAGAGATCACAGCGGCCATGGCGGAGGAAGCCAAAACGGCAGGCATTGCGTATCTGTCGGTCTATCTTCCCGAGCAGCTGCCGCGGCGCTAGCCTTCTCTTCAGGCGTCGGGAGAGAAGAAGTGCCCCCGCGCGATGCCTTCCTCGTCGTAGACCGGCTCCTCGAAATCGACGCGGTATTTCTTGATGACCGAATCTCTGGGTTTCCTCGGAAACTGCGCAAGATACGCACCCATGTCCCGGTACCAGTGATCGTTGAGGTGGGCATCGAGCGCTGCGGAGGAGGTCCACTCCTCGTAGACATGAACGCGCCCGGGCACACGATGATCTTCAGTCCAGTCGTAGGCGATGCAGCCTTCTTCGGCCAGCGCGCCTTCGATGAGCGGTGAGGCGCCGCGCAGGATTTCCGGAACCCGCTCCGGATCTTCGAAATCGAAGCTGCCGGCAATGATGACTTTCATAAGGTCTCCTGTTGGATCAGTGCTCAAGACAAAACTGGTAACACACGGCGCTCCTGCAGATCGCGCAGCCAGAAGCAGAAGCTCTCTTCACTGTTGCACGTTGCCGTAAATCCCGCCTGTTTGATCTTCACGGTGCTGACAAACGTTGGCGCCGGGGGTGTTTCTGCCCCACAGGCGAAGCAGAGATCGGCGTAGAAGTGCGATTCGCCGAGGAGCACCCACAGCGGAATGGGTTGCAGGTCGTAGCGGGCGACAATCTCCTGCCACTGCGACTCACGCGCGCCGAGGTATGCGGCGACGCTCGAGGGTTCGTCTGGACCCAATTCGACACCCAGCGTGTCAGCGATGGCGGGCCACATGTCCCGCCACAAAAAAACCTCACCGTTGGTCAGGTTGAAGGTTTCCCCAGCGGCGTTGGCGGCGTTCGCCGCCCACACGCAGGCGTCGCCGACAAGGCGCACGTCCACCGCCTCCCACACCCAGTCCGGCCCGCCGGGAAAGCAGAACGGCAAGCCCTCGTGGTGGCGCAGCGCCGCCCAGGCGCCGACGACCGGCGGCAGGTTCATGACCACGCCGTGGTTTGGACCGACAATCAGCTGCGGCCGCAGGATCGTGAAATCGAAACCGTGGCGCGCGGCGCGTGCCCGCAGATCGTCCTCCTGAACCCAGTAGAAGTTGGGATGCTCAACCCGGGGCTGGTCTTCCCTGGCGGGGACGCGCATGGGTCTAACGGCAGCGCCGTAGGCTTTGGTGCCCTGCAGCAGCGTGACGTGCCGCAGGTTGCCGAGCACCGCAAGCGGATCGATGAGGTTACGCAGCATCTGTCCGTTGGTTTCGATCTGCTCTGGATCAGACCAGCCGGCGATCAGTCCCGGTAGCTCGTATACCGCGGTGTAGACGACATGCGTCACGTTGCTCAAGTTGCCGACAGCGGCGGCGCAGGCGCCGGCGTCGCGCAGGTCGAGGGAGAGGTGCGAGACGTTGGGCGTATCCGCCAGAAGCTCCGGTGCTCTGCGCGAAGCGGCAACGACAGTCCAGCCGTTTGCGGCGAACGCCTTCGCCGCGGCGGTGCCCACGAGACCGCTTGCCCCAACGATCAGTACGGTTCCCGTTTCGTCGGCACGCATGCCGTTTCCTCCCATATCCCCAATGCTAGTGGCCGAAAGTGTTATAAGACATGCATGAGCGAGGTGCAAAGCGTAGCCGCCCGACAGCCGTCCTATCTCACCGCGGTGTTCCTCGGCAGCTCGGCATTCGTCTTCCTGAATTTCGGTTTGCCGATACGCGCGGACGATCTCGGCATATCGGCATTTGGCATTGGCGGGATGTATGCAGTCTTTACCGGCACGATGCTGCTGGTCAGGCCGGTGGTGGGTTACTGCCTCGATCGCCTGGGACGGCGCTGGTTCTTCACCGCCGCGTTTCTCTTCTACACAGGCGCCATGGCCGTGCTTGCGCGCAGTGACACCCTGTCGGAGTTTTATCTCGCCCGTTTCCTGCAGGGCCTTGGCGCGTCGCTCATGTGGGTTTCCGCACGCACCATCATTGCGGACCTGAACGACGCGGCGGGCAGGGGGCTTGCGATGGGCCGTCTGACCACAACCTCGGTACAGGGCAGCATGCTCGGTGCCGTATACGGCTTCACGCTGCTTGGCATGTTGCCCATGCGGGAAGCCTGGCTGTGGGCGTTTTCCGGCTACGCGGTGGCCGCGTTCCTCGGATTCGTCTGGGCGTCATTTTTCATGCGTGAAACCCGGCACGCTCCGGCGCAAACCGTGGCGATCAAGCTCGCCTGGACACCGGAGCTCAGACGGGTGCTTGTGGTGGTTTTTCTCTCCGCGTTCGCGAGCGCCCTCATTGAGCCGATTTATCTGATCTTTCTCAAAAATAAGTTTTCTCTGGGCATGCATATGCTGGCCTTCGCGTTTCTTCCGGCTGGCCTCGTGTTTGCCGTGCTGCCGCGCTACAGCGGACAGTGGTCGGATCGCTTCGGCCGCGCGCGGCTGATTGCGGTTGGGGTAGCCTTTGCGGGATGCGTCTCGTTAGCGCTGCCTTTCTGGCCGAGCCTCGTTTTTGTGGCCGTGTCTTACATTCTCTTTGCGGTCGGCTGGGCGATGGCCAGCCCGGCTGAAGATGCGCTCGTCGCGGACCTTGCGCCGCCGGAAGCACGCGGCACGGTCATTGGCGCGAAGGAGGGCGCCGCCGGCGTCGGCGCCGCGCTGGGTCCGCTCCTGGGCGGCTACGTCTACGATCAATGGGCGCCGGAGTGGGCGTTTGCGTTGAACGGAATGCTGTTGCTGGTGACCGCCGGTTTGACGTTGCTATGGTTCAAACGTTGAGGCTGACGAGCGACCGCAAATCGCCGGCGGACACATCACCTGCGTTCATCTAACATGCAGGCACGACCGGAGAGGTGGCGATGACGAAAACTCGAGAACCTCATGATGGCGGCTGTGCCTGTGGCTACGTGCGGTATCGGATGACCTCTGATCCTCTGATTGTCCACGGTTGTCATTGCAGCTTGTGCCAGCGTCAGAGCGGATCGGCTTTTGCCGTGAACGCGCTCATCGAAGCCGATCGCGTGGAGCTTCTGGAAGGCGACGTCGTCGGCATCATGATGCCCACCCCGAGTGGCGCGAGTCAGGAGATCTTTCGCTGCCCGCAGTGTCAGGTTGCGCTCTGGAGCTACTATCTTGTCGCCAGTGACGCCGTTCGATTCGTTCGCGTTGGCACGTTGGACGATCCCAGCCGCCTGCCGCCGGATGTGCACATCTACACGGCGTCGAAACAACCCTGGTTCGAGTTGCCTGACCAGGCGCTGGCCGTAGAGGAGTACTACGTTACCGAGGATGTCTGGCGGAAAGAGAGCCTCGAGCGCCGCAAGGCGCTTCTGAGTGAGACCGCGCTCCCGGAGGTTTAGCCGGCGGGCGGTTCCTCGAACATTGCCGTTCTGCCGCCATCGATGACGAGATCGTGACATGTGACGTAGCGGCCTGCGTCGCTCGCCAGATACAGCGCACCTTCGGCAATGTCCTCGGCAAGGCCGGTTTCCTTGAGCGGTACCGCCTTGGCCAGGTTGGCTTTCAGCTTTTCCATTTTGCGCGCATTCTCTTCGTCCGACAGCTTGTTCGCCCGGCCTGAGCCGCCGTAGAAGATTGGCGTCGCGATAGCGCCGGGCGAGATGGCGTTGACACGGATCTTGTGTGCGGCGAGCTCCACGCCGCTGATTTTGGTGTAATGCGTCACGGCGGCTTTCAGCGCGGAGTAGAGCGCATCACCCTGGCGGTAGCGAAGCGCCGCAACGCTGGAATTGTTGATGATGGCGCCGCCGCCGCGAGCCTTCATCGGTTCGATCGCGTAGCGCGTGCCGAGAATGACGCTCGACAATAACAGCCGCACGCCGTAGTCGATGTGCTCCTGACTGAGCTGATCAATCGGTGCGCCAACGGGACCGCCCGCGTTGTTGAAGAGCACGTCCAGACCGCCGTAGGCGGAAACGGTCTGCTCGACGGCTGCGGCAATGTCAGCCTCTACCGTCACGTCGGCTTTGATGTAAGCGGCGCCGATGCTGTGCGCCAGCGCCTGACCCTTTTCCTCCGAACGCCCGGCAATGGCCACCTTTGCGCCTTCCTGCGCAAAGAGCGCCGCGGTAGCTGCGCCTATCCCGCTTGTACCGCCCGTGATGAGCGCTACCTTGTCCTGCAGTCTTCCCATGTCTCCCCCTGTTGTCTTGTGATTACGTTTTGATGTCCGGGTAAGCCGGCTCCCACATGTCTGTGTCGAGATGGTTGTCGACGTCCTCGATGGACGTGTTGGTGAGACCCGCCTCGATCGCTTTTTCCGCCACGGCGTGGGCGACGTTCCGGGTGACGAGTCGCAGCCGTGAAATGTCTGGATAGAGCATGCCGTCGGCAAGCTCCTCCTCAGTCACGGCTGCCGCCACCGCGTGCGACGCCGCGGTGACCATATCGTCGGTGACCGCGCTTGCATGCGCAATCAGCGCGCCGAGACCGAGCCCCGGGAAGATGAAGACGTTGTTGCCCTGACCAATGCGGTGCGTCCTGCCGTTCAGGTTTACCGGCTCGAACGGGCTGCCGGTTGCGACGAGCGCTCTGCCGTTGGTCCAGCGCAGAACATCTTCCGGCGTGGCTTCGGTCAGGGCTGTTGGATTGGAAAACGGCAGTATGATCGGCCGCTCGGTAATCTCCAGCATGCCGCGCACGATCTCTTCGGTGAACGCACCGGGCTGTCCGGACGTGCCAATCAGCACCGTCGGTTTGTAGTGCGTCATGACGTCCGCAAGCTGGCGCCTGTTCGGGTCGGTGAGACCATACTGCTCTGCAAGCGAAGCTTCCCAGGCCAGCTCCACCTTGTAGGTATCGCGCGGGGGCTGGTCGTCGACGAGTAATCCCCGGCTGTCGAGCACGGCCAGATGCTGATGGATGTGCTCCAGGTCCAGTCCACTTTCAGCCAGGGCGGCCTTGATCTGCCGGGCAATGCCAAGCCCGGCTGCGCCTGCGCCGTATATCACGATGCGCTGGTCGGCAAGATCTGCATCGGCAATTCTCAAAGCGCTGAATAAACCCGCCAACGCAACGGCTCCGGTGCCCTGTATGTCGTCGTTGAATGACAATACGTCCTGCTGGTGCCGCTCCAGAATGGCCAGCGCGTTGTCTTTACGAAAGTCCTCCCACTGCAGCAGCGCATCGGGAAAGACTTCGCGCACGGCGTCGACAAACTCGGCAATGAAACTGTCGTAAGCCTCGCCCGTCAGGCGTTTTTCCGGCCAGCCGAGATACAGCTCGTCCGCCAGCAGACTTTCGTTGTTGGTGCCGACGTCGAGGCTGATGGGCAGCGTCTCTGCCGGGTGAATACCCGCGCCCGCAACGTAGAGCGCAAGCTTGCCGATCGAAATGGCCATCCCACCGGCGCCCTGGTCGCCGATGCCGAGAATGGATTCGTTGTCCGTGGCGACGATCAGCCTGACACTGCGAGCGCCTGCGGCGTTCCTCAGGACGTTTGCGAGATTGCCGCGCATGCTCGGATTCAGCCAGATGCCCCGGCCGCGCTGAAAGACGTGGCTGTATTGCTGCGTGGCGAGCCCCACCGTCGGGGTGTACACGATGGGCATATATTCGGTCATATGGTCCAGCAGCACGCGGTAAAAGAGGTGCTCGTTGCGATCCTGCAGTGCAGAGAAGCCCACGTACTTGTCGAGCGGCTCAGTCAGGCGACGCAGAGAGTTGTGGGCGCGCACCGCCTGTTGCTCGAGCGTATTGAAACCCGGCGGTACGAGGCCATGCAGACCCAGCGCGTCGCGCTCGGCGTCGGAGAAGCCGCTGCCCTTGTTGAGCAGCGGATCCTGGATGACCGCGCGACCGCGTTTGTCGGTAGTATGCGACGGCGGGTAGGCGGGATTGTCGTTGGTCATTGTACGTCCTGTAACCGCGCTGCTGCTCCCGATGCGGGCGCAGCGACGGCGGCTAGATCTTTTCCGGTATATGTTCAAGATAGTCGGCTAACGGCGGTAACGCCTGCCGGAGTGGGATAAATCCGCGCCCTCGAGCATCAGCACTTCGCTGTCCTTCAGCGCGGTCAGGGTGCCGATCGTCGGCGTTCCCGCGGTAACCCGTCGACTATCTGGTCGGGCGCGAATGATACATTGTCCTTTGCGTAATGGACCACGCGTACCGCAGCGCCTGGTCGACAGCTTCGCGATAGGCGGCTATCGTGATCTGTCCGGGAGGGAAGCAGAGCCGATGCGTATCAACAATCTACACCAGGTGGCGGCGAAGTCTGCCGGCGCTGAGAAGATGCTCGAGTTTTACCGCGACAAGCTTGGCGCCAGGCTGGTGGCACAGTTCGATCCGCCGGGGCTCGTCTTCTTTGATCTGAACGGCGTAAGGCTTCTCTTTGAAGAGGGCGCGGGCGCGGCGCAGCTCTACTTTGCGGTGGACGACATTCACGCCGCCAGAGCAGAGCTCGAAGACAAAGGCGTCGTCTTCGACTCGGACATCCACATGATCCACAAAGACGAGGCGGGCGTATTCGACAATCCCGGCAGCGAAGAGTGGATGACGTTTTTCAAGGACCCGGCAGGCAATATCTGTGCGCTGGCGTCTCGTACCTGGCAATCCGCCGAGGAGTAGCTGTGGCTGAAGCCGTAACCACCAGAGTTTCGTTGTTTACCAAGGCCGCCTACGGATTTGGCTCTGTTGCCTATGGCGTGAAAAACAACGGTTTCGATTATTTCTTCCTCTTCTTCTACAGCCAGGTCATGGGCGTCGATGCGGGCCTTGTCGGCGTTGCGCTCTTGATTGCGCTCATATTTGATGCGTTGAGCGACCCGCTCATCGGCTATTTCTCGGATAACACCCATTCCCGCTGGGGACGCCGTCACCCGTTCATGTACTTTGCAGCCATACCGGTGTCGGTCTCGTACTTTTTCATCTGGAATCCGCCGGGCTCGCTGAATGGCGACGAGCTCTTTCCGTATCTCACCGTGCTTGCCGTCTTCGTGCGGACGCTGATCACGCTTTACGAAGTCCCCAGCTCCGCGCTCGTCGCAGAGATTACCGACGACTACGACGAGCGCAGCAGCATGCTGAGCTACCGCTACTTCTTCGGCTGGACCGGCGGCACGCTGATGGCAACCTTTGCGCTTTCCGTGCTGCTCACACCGTCCGCGGAAGGCGCTAAGGATGGCATGTTCAACGTTGACGGCTACTCGGCCATGGGGCTGGTGGCGGCGTCGGTGATTTTCATGGCCATCATGGTTTCGGCGCTCGGGACGCATCATCACATTCCGCATCTGCGGCTGCCGCCGGAGAAGTCCGCCATCACCATCAAGCGGGTGTACTCCGAGCTCTGGGAAACGCTGGCCAATCCGTCCTTTTTTGCGCTCTTCCTGGCGGCGCTCTTCGGCGCGATCGCAACGGGTCTTGGCGCTGGTCTCAATTACTATATCAATACGTTCTACTGGGGCTTCACGGCGGACCAGATTGCGCTCATTTCGGTTTCGGTGGTGCTCTCAGCGGTCATTGGTTTTCTGGTTTCACCCGTCGCAACGCGTGCCCTTGGTAAGAAACGCGGCGCTATCATCGTCGGCATTCTCGCCTTTACGATAGCCCCGGCGCCGGTTGCGCTCAGGCTGTTCGACCTCATGCCTGCCAACGGTGATCCGCTCCTGTTCCCGCTGATTCTCGTCATCACGATCATCGACGTTGGGCTGATCATTACCTATCAGACATTGATGGCGTCGATGATCGCCGACCTCGTAGAGGACAGCGAACGGCAGACCGGACGGCGCAGCGAGGGCGTCTTCTTCGCCGCGGTCACGTTCACCCGCAAGGTTGTGCAGGGTCTCGGGGTGGTGAGCGCCACGGTGGTACTGGCAATTGCCCAGATACCCGAAGGCGCGCTGCCCGACCAGGTGGGCGAAGATGCGCTCTTCAGCCTGGGGGTTCTCTACGCACCGGCGCTCTTCACTCTGTGGATGCTGATGATCGGCTGTATCTCGCTATACCGCATAGACCGCAATCGCCATGAAGAGAACCTGAAGGCGCTGGGCCGCGCCTGACGCGGACCATCTACAAAACGCGAAAAAGGTCTGTCAGTATCTGCCCATCGTCGGGTGAATGGGGAGAGACGAATGAGCGCAACGGGTAGGTGCCTTTGTGGCGCGGTCACATTCACGGCCGAGGAGGTCGAGAAACACATCCACGCCTGCCACTGCTCCATGTGCCGCAGCTGGACCGGTGGGCCGATGCAGGCGGCGCGGTGCGAGCGCTTGACGTTCAGCGGTGAGGGGAACATCAAGACCTACAAGTCCTCCGAATGGGCCGAGCGCGGTTTCTGCAGCCAGTGCGGCAGCAGTCTGTTCTACCGTATGCCCGAGACCGGGATGACCGTGATGGCCCTCGGCGCATTTGACGACCAGGATCAGTTCGATCTTGCCGGCGAGATCTTCGTCGATGAGAAACCATCCGGCTACAACTTTGCCGGCGACCATGAGCGTCTGACCGCAGCCGAGTTCCTGGCCTCGATGGGGGCAGGGGAGTAGAACGCGGAGGAGATTGTCATGCCCGAGCCGCTGGACGGCATCACCGTCGTTGAAATGACCATTGCGGTGCAGGGACCCGCCGCCGCGCTCTACCTGCGCGACATGGGTGCCGACGTGATTAAGGTCGAACCGCCGCTGGGCGATCCGAGTCGCTACGGTCGCGGCCGCAACAACGAAACGCCGGACGGCACCATGGGGCCGCAGTTTGTTGCGGTCAATCGCGGTAAGCGATCAGTATGCGTCGACTTGTCGACAGAGCTTGGTATAGAAGCCCTGCACAAGCTGTTGGCAACGGCGGACGTCTTCCTCACCAACTATCGGCTGCCGGCGCTCAGCAAAATGGGTCTCGACTACGAGACGCTGCATACGCGCTATCCGGATCTGGTTGATGCGGCGGTGAACGGCTTTGGCCCCTCGGGTAAAGATGCCGACAAGGCGATGCTCGACGGCGCGGCGGTTGCCAGAGGAGGGCTCGTATCGGCGACCGGATACCCGGATCGAGCGCCGTCCGTGCCCGGGGCGATCATCGGCGACACTGCCGGCGCCATGCATCTGGCGTTGGGGGTAGTTACCGCGCTTTACGCCCGGGAGCGCAACGGCGGCGGGCAGAGCGTCCTGACCAGCGCGCTGGGAACTCAGCTCTGGCTGCAGCAATGGGAGCTCACCCACGTCGCCATGACCGGCACTGACCTCAAACCTGACGGCAATCACCATCCCAACATTCGCGGCCCCTACGGGGTGTACAAGACCAAAGACGGCGGCGCCATTCTCATTGCGCAGACGATGGAGCAGGACAACTGGGATGCGTTCTGCATTTTTGCCGACGTGCCCGAGATGGCGTTCGATCCGCGACTGCAGCTGCCGAGTCAGCGGCTCGGCGAAGGTCTGACGGATGAGGATTCGGATGAGTTCCGAGCCAAACTGGAAGCGGCGTTTCTGAAGAAGACCGCGCAGGAGTGGGACGATTTTCTGCGTACCCAGCCCGAGATCATCTGGGAGCGGGTGCGCCCCTGGAGCGAGGTGCTCGAGGATCCGCAGAATCTGATCAATGAGTACGTGACCAACGTCGAGGTGCCCGGGGTTGGCCGCGTCCGCACGGTAGGAAATCTGGTGCACTTGAGTGAAACGCCCGGCTCGGTGAAAGGCGACCCGCCGGTGCTGGGTGAGGCCAACGCCGAGCTTCTGGCCCTGGCTGGCATGACTGCCGGACAGCTGGAAGAGATTGTGACCCGCGCCGATGCGGTGCGCGAAGAGGCAATGGCGTTGCTGCTGAACATGCAGGAGAAACAGTGATGGCGAAACCTGAGTTTTATACGGCAACCCGTGTCGACTATGGCGAGCATGAAAGCGCCATGCAGGCTTATCTCGAGGAGGGGACAGAGCGTGCAATGCGGCTCGGGAACCGCGGCCCAATCCACTACACGGACGAAGGCGATGTTCACCCGGACATTGTCGCCGCTTACAACGAGCACGGCTTCTATGTGTTTGAGGGAGTAATCAGTAAGGCTGAGCTCGATGACATCGAGCGCGACGTCATCGACATGTGGGAGCGTGCTCCGGTGACAAAGGGTGCGCTGGAAGACAGACAGGGTCGACCCGCGCTTGCGAGCGACTGTGAGGCCAGGGTGCTCTCCTGGGTCAAACCTCTCAGCGATCCCATTGGCGGGACCAGTCTCAATCACGGCCGCCACCCGGCAAAGATGATTGAACCCGAGGCGCCGGGAGATGCCCCGGAGCACGTGCTGCAGCTCGTGCTCGGTTCGCTGCAGTTTTCGGACGCGCATTTGCGGCTGTATGCACACCCTGATCTTCTGCGCGTGGCGGCGGCGATTCTCGGCGATGACTTCGTGCCGTTCAACGAAGGCATCTGGGTCAAGCATCCGGGGCTCGGCGGGTCGGTTGCCTGGCATCAGGATGGCTGGACGCACTGGGAATCACCAGACCTCGACGAAAATACCCACGGCTTCAACTTCATGGCGCAGCTCTACGGCTGCAACGCGGCCAACGGATTGTGGGTGGTGCCGGGTTCACACCGGCTGGGCAAGGTCGACATCAAGGCCATGGTCGAAGCGGCCGGCTCCGATCGGCTGCCGCAAGCGGTGCCCATGATCTGTGCTCCGGGTGATGTAGGCATCTGTAATCGTCAGGCCATCCACGGCTCTTTTGCCAACACGAGCCCCGATATGCGGGTCACCATCAACTTCGGCTTCCACCGGCGCCGCTCGATTCTCGGCGTGCAGAGCGGCGGCATCCACAATCCGGTGGCGGAATACACCGCGGAGCGCATCCACGAGCGGGCGAAAATGATTGGCTATGGCATCAACGCGCGCCACGAGCGCTTCCCGGACGAGGTCCCGTACGTCTACGCGCCGCTGGCCGACGAAATGGATGAGTACGCCTGGAACGATGCGGCGCGCGGCGCCATCAAGGACTACAACCTGCTTGATCTGGGGATCTAGCCCCGTGAGATATGCGGGCTAGTCAGCGAGCAGTTTGAATGCGTCGAGCTCGATGAGTGAACGCATCGCGTTACCGAAGAGGGTGCGTCCCAGCTGCATGCCGCGCTCGTTGCCGAGATCCAGCGTGCCGGCGATGACCACTGCGTAACAGAGCAGATACAGGGCGCTCACACGATAGCGTTCGCGGCACTCCTCCAGACCATAGTCATCGATACCCGCATCGACGAGGGTTTGGTGATAAAGCGCCACCCAGTCCACTGCGTTGCGGACGTCGTCGGATAAGCTCTGCGTGACAAAGTAGGCGAGATCCTGTTCCGGCGCGGAGGTACAGACCGCCTGCCAGTCCACCAGCGCAATTTCGTTGTCGCCGAAGAAGATGTTGTCGAGACGCACATCCGCGTGGATGATGCAGATCGGACCGTCGGTCATTTTGTTGAGGAGATCGCCGACCTTTGCCGGCATGTTCTCCGCGAGGGCGACAACGTCGTCCGGGATGAACTCGGGGAACTGCTCCCGCACCACCGGCCAGCCCATCTGAAAGCCGGCAATCATGCCGTCGCGCTGCCCGGGGTTATTGTGGGACACGATGAGTTGGCTGGTGCGCCAGGTGCTGGCGTGAAAGCGGGCAATGCCTTCGACCACCAGCCGAGCGTCCGCTTCGCTGCAGCCCGCCACCTGATCGCCGATGCGCATACCCTGCAGGTCTTCCATCAGCAGCACAAACTCGGAACGTTCAGGATCGAATTCCGCGCAGTAACATTTTGGCACACGCAAATTGATTTGATCGGCAATCTGCCGGTAAAACTGGACTTCGCGCTGGTACATGTCGTAGGTCGCGGCGACCGCGCGGTTTTCCTCCGCGGGTGAAGGAAACTTGGCAATGATGGTTGTC
>JAAUXY010138929.1_pt1 | contig 25912 bp, 32 predicted proteins | sample 7278121 | NCBI WGS metagenome assembly JAAUXY01 (sample SAMN14350117, study PRJNA611818) | marine sediment metagenome | isolation source: surface marine sediment (1.8m) | place: French Polynesia: Moorea | collected 2018-08 | reverse complement strand
TCATCGAGGATCTTCTGGCTCAGTTTCTGCGGTTGCAGCTGCAGCAGAACCTGGCGCCGGCACTGTCGGCAGGGTTCGCGTCGATCTTTGGAGGGCTGTTTAGTGGCGGTGCGGGGGCCGGCAATCCAGGAGCTGGAGCGACGGGCTTCCAATTCGGCGGTGCTTTTCGCGTGCCGGGCGCGGGCGGCCGGGATAGCGTCGGGGTCGGCTTCTTGGCGACGCCGGGTGAGAGCGTGGCCATCACGCGTCCCGGTCAAGGCATCGGCGGCAACGTGCAGATCATCGACCAGCGGGGCGCAAGCGCACCCCCGATCGAGACGCAGACCGTCGGTGCTGGACCCGATCAGGTCGTGCGTGCCATCATCAAGTCCGAGGTCAATCGCGGCCTCGGCGACGGTAGCTTCGACCAGGGGCTTGGATCGTTCGGCGCGAGGCCGAGGCCGGTGAGGAGGGGTTGAATGAACATAAACACATTTTTCATTGCTTATATCGGTTTGATACTTTTACCTTCAAATTCTGATTATGTTTGGAGTTATTGGTTTTTATTGGCAGTTATGATTTATTCTGGATCGTCTGTATTTTATGACTTTCTTGTTACTGCTCGCGAAAGGTATATGAGGATGGGATTGAGGAGAATGTGGTTTGGCTGACCCCTACCCACCTTCCCTCCCGCCTCTGCCGACCCCGCTCGGCATCGATCCAATCGACAGTGGCATCCGCTCGCCCAACGATGCCGGGCCGAGCAACAGGCGTCCGATTGCCAGCAAGACGGGGCAGCGGGTGTCCTGGTCGCAGAACCTCAATGGTTCGCAGTGGGACGATCTCTACACGTTCTGGCGCGACAATCTCGCCATGGGGTCGCTGCCGTTCGATCTCGAGGATCCCCAGGACGGCGTGGTCAAGGAATGGATCTTCGTGGGGCCACCGCAAGCAGCGCTGTTCCGCGGCGACCCCGACGTCAATCTACGCGGCTACCGCGTCACCGTGAACGCCGAGATCCTGCCCTAAGCGATGGCTCTGTCACCCACGGCCCGTGCAGCTGCATACGCGCAGAGCACGGGAGAGGTCTTCGCGTGGCTGCTCACCGTCGATCATCCCGACATCACGCCGATCCGGCTCACGACCGACACGGACATCGTGACGTCAAATGGGAACATCTACACGCCGTTCCCGATGGAGATCGCCTTGCCGGGTTCGATCGGCGCACAGGGTGGCGCCGCTCGGATCTTGCTCGATAGCGTCGACGAGACAGTGCGGAACGAGCTGCGGGCGCTGACGACAAGCCCGACACTGACATTCGAGCTCGTCCTCTTGTCCGAGCCTGACACGGTGATCAAGGGCCCGATCGCTTATGAGCTGTTCGACAGCGAGATCGATCGCCTGTTCATCTCGGCGAGCCTGGTGTTTCGGAATGCCTTCCGCGAGGCCTATCCGGGCCGCTTCTTCAATCAGAAAACCGCGCCGGGGCTGTTCTGATGCCGCCTTGGGTCAAACGCTACGTAGGCACGCCGTGGCGCCCGCCCCAGTGGACGTGCTGGCAGTTGGTTCGAACCGTGTACCGCGAGCAGTGGGGCGTCGCTCTACCCGCCTTCTCGGGGCTTGGCGATGCCATCTCCAAAGAGGAGGCTCGCCTGATCGAGGCGACGATCCATCAAGAGCATATGGATTGGCGTTGTGTCGTCAGTGGCGAGGCCTTCCGCGAGGGCGACCGAGCACACGATGTCGGCGATGTCGTCGTGCTCAATCAGATGGGCCGGGATAGTCACGTCGGCGTGATGGTAAGCCCGACCCGCGTCCTGCATGTTCAGGCCACGGCCAACACTCACGTTACCGATCTCATGAGGATGGAATGGATATCCCGCGTCACGGGAATCTACCGGCATCGCTTGATGTAGGCGGTATCGCCCGCGTCACGATCAAGTCGGACATCTTCTCCGGTGACAAGATCACGCGCCATGTCGACATCGGGCCCGACGAGACGCTCATCGAGGTTATCGAAGCGGCCGGGCTCAAGCCTAAGCGAGGCTGCACCACTCACGTCTTCGTAGGTGGTGATGAAGCCCCCCTGGAAGCATGGGTCGCCCCCTGCCCTCGCGGCCAGCCCAAGATCGACGTCGTGCAGGTACCGAATTTCGGCGGTGATGCTGCAAGCACGGGGCGGCTAGCGGCGACATTGGCAATCGTGATTGCGGCCTCGGCTCTCGCCCCTGGTGTCGGCACTGCGGTTACCGGGCTTACGGGCAGCGCTGCCGCTGGAGGCGTTGCCTCGGCCATCTTTGGGGCGACGATCGCAATCGGGGGCTCTCTTGCCGTCGCTGCGCTGATTCCGCCTCCTAGTGACGACGATCAAGGTGACGATGACTTCGATGTGAGCACCGTCACCGGGCAATCGAATCAAATTCGTCAGTACGCGCCAATCCCGTCGGTCAAGGGTGACATTCGAGTTTTTCCGAATCATCTGGCTCGGCCTTACACCGAGACTGCCGGCAACGACGTCATCATCAGGATCTTGCTTGCCGTTGGGGTTGGCCCGCTCGACATCAGCGACATCAGGATCAGCGATACGCCGATCGGGAGCATTCCCGGCGTCGAGTTCGAGACTAGGCAGGGCACGGGTAGCGAGCCTGATCTGACGCTGTTCACGCGAGACGTCTTCGAGGAGAACCCTAACCAAGAGATCAGGCGAGAAAACGGGGCGATCCTGAAGGTGACTCAGGCAGATACGACCGAAGTCACCATCGACATCACGTTCCCGAACGGCATCTTCGATAGGCGCAAGGACGGCAAACGCGATCCGTTCAGAGTCGATACGCGCTTCGAGATCCAGATCAACTCAACGGGGCCGTTCGTCAACTTCTTTGCGGGCGGCGACAATTTCCGCTCGCTCAGGCGCGAGACGTCTCGGGTCATCAGGAAAACTTATCGGCGTAAGGGCCTGCCAACGGGCGACCCTCACACGGTTCGGATCACGCGGCTCACGGGTGACAGCTCGACCGACACGAACAACGTCTCGCGTCAGTTTCTAACGGCATTTCGGAGCATCCAGCCGACCGACGTCTGGCCCGAGCGCGACATAGCCGTGATCGCTCTTCGAGTCAAAAAAGACGGACCAGTAGAAAGAATATCCTGTCGGGCAGAGTCGCTCGTAGACGACTTCAACGGCTCCATCTGGGTCCCGCTCCAGAAAACGAACAATCCAGCCGCCCTCGCCAGAAGCGTCCTCAAAGACAACGCTAATCCTACGCCCGTTGGAGACCCCGAGCTCCGCGACGACTTGTTTGAGGCCTGGTATCAGACGTCGGACACCGAGGGTTGGGCCTTCAATGGAGTCTTCGAAGATAGAAACAGCACCGTTCTCGACGCATTGAAATTGATAGGCACGGCTGGACGCGCTCGGCCAACCCTTCCAGACGGCAAATACGGGTTCGTCCAAGACGTCTTGCAGACCACTCCGGTGGCTTTGATCACGGCGCATAACTCTTCGGGCCTCACCATTCGAAAAAGCTGGAACCCGCCACCACTAGGTCTTCGTGTACAATTCCGCAACGAGAACACGGAGTTTCAACCGGACGAGCGTCTCGTCTTCGACGATGGGTTCGACGAGCTCAACACACCAGCGGATCGGATCGAGCTCCTCGATCTCACCAGGGCCGGAGTTACGGACCCCGATCTCGCCTACCGACACGGGCGCTTCTACATCGGCAACGCCAAGTTCAGGCCGGAAGTTTTCACCACAAGCCAGTCTCTCGATGCTTTGGTCGTCGACGTTGGAGATTACGCCGAACTCCAGCACGACGTGATTCTCTCGCGCTTAGGCAGCGCGAGAATCACATCCCTGACCATCGACGGTGGATCCAACGTCACCACGATCACCGTCAACAACCTGTTCGACATGGAGATCGCGCAGTCCTACGCGGTGACGATCCGGTCGATCGTGGGTGGTGCCAGCCAGATCAACACATTCCCGATCGACACGGTGAGCGGCAAGCAAGAGACCTTGACCTTCACCACGCCCGTGCCGCCCGCCAATGCGCCATCGGTGGGTGATCTCTTGGCCTTCGGCGTGGCGGGCGTCGTGACGCAGCCGGCGCTGGTAACGGACATCACCGGCCAGGAGGGGATCTCGGCGCAGATCGTGATGACGCAGCTCGCCTCGCAGCTGCATGCCTTCGACACCGGACCCGTGCCGCCCTTCTCGTCGAACATCGTGCTGCCGGGGAATTACTTCGCCCAGCCGCCCGCGGTGCCGACGATCGAGACGGTGACGCTGCAGGAGATCTCCCTGCAGACCGCGCCCGACGTCGTGCATCAGATCCAGATCGAGGTGAGCCTGCGCGGGCCTAACAGCGAGCGGCCATCGCCTCTGGCCTACGAGATCCGGTTGCGCGAGCTCGGCGAGGATGATTGGCCGATTCAGCAAAGCTATCCGGGTGACACGCGCACGCTCTTGATCGCACCACAGACGGTGGGCTTGACCTACGAGCTACAGGTCCGCGCTATCGGTTTGTCCACGCCGGGGCGAACGAATGCGAGCGATTGGACGGCCATTCGCACGGTCAACGTACCCTCGCCGGATCAAACCTCGACGGATATTTTTGCCGTCACCGGCCTAGAGCTTCTGGGGCAGAGCAACAACGCGCAGTTCGAGGGTCGCAATCCTACCTTCAATTGGAGGATTTCCAGCCTTCGCGGTTCAACCCGATTTGGCGCCGTTGGCACCGAAATCGCCTTCGCCGAACCTGGATTTGCCTACTTCAAGGTCCAGATCCTGGACCCGAGCGATAATTTGCGGCGTCGTGAAGAGATCATCGCGACGCCTACCTATACCTACGATTACGACAAGAATGCCGAGGACAGTCGACGGCTGGGTGGTGGCCCGGCGCTGCGCGATTTCATCATGCGCGTCGCCGTGGTCGATAATTTCTCACGCGAGGGAAGGTTTGCAAGCCTCCGGGTGAACAACCCGGCGCCGGCCGTGCCGGGCGGCCTGCGCGTCACCAATGGCGTCTCGGCGATCACCATCGAAGCGCAGTTCCCGACGGATCCCGACTTCGAGGGCATGATCGTCTGGGCGAGCGAGAACACGGGCTTCACGCCTTCGCCCAGCAACGAGATCATCCGGGGCCGTCAGAACGTCGTGACCTTGCAGGCGACGCCGGGGCAGGATCTGTTCATTCGCGTCGCCTTCTTCGATGCGTTCGACAGCGACATTGCCACGCTCAACATCAGCTCCGAGCTGCTCGGCCGTGCCATCGAGGTCGGGGTGACGCCCGAGTTCACGTTCAACGACATCTTGATCCAACCGAACAGCCCAGGGCCCGATCAGGTCAGCTGGTCGGGCGGCACCGTCGAGGCGCTCGTCAACGGCGTAAGAACCACCACCACTGTGTTGGCCGGGAATGCCACCTATCCGGGTGTTGGCATCCTGTATCTGTACTACGTGCTCGGCGGCACGACCCTGATTGCGACCGACGATGCCGACCAAGCGCTTGGCCCGAACAATCAGGTGCTGGCCACTTATCGCGGCGGCGATCAGCTCAGGACCGGCAACGGCGATGTCTTCACCGACGGCGCGCTGCTCGTCGCCAACACGGTGCTGGCGACGGCGCTCAAGGCCGGCTCGATTACGGCGCGGGAGCTGTCAGCCACGACCCTGATCGTCGACAATGCCCAGATCGGCACAGCTGTGGTCGGCACGTTGGAGCTGATCAATGGCGCGGTTACGGACCTTGTCAACGATTTCGCGACCGATGCGGTCTTCACGACCACAGTGGGCGTCTACAAGACCGTGCTCAGCCAGACGATCACGACCGATGGCCAGTTCAACGTCTCCATTTCGTTCTCGGTCGAATACCGGAACCGGGCCGATGCCGTCAGTGATCCCGAGATCCAGGGGCGCGCACAAGTCCTGCGCGATGGGGTGCCGCTTCAGAACTGGGCATTTGGGCGGGCGCGCGGCGCTGGCCTCTCACAGGTAACGGCTCAAGACGTCATCAGTGTCGTCGGCTTCGTTGACGAGGCGCCGCCGTCCGGGCCGCATCTGTACGAGATCCAGACCAAGCCGGATTTCGCCACCGCAACGTCCCTGCAACAGCGCATCACGGCTCGTAGTCTCGAGCTGAGAATCACCAAGAGGTAAGAGCGTTGGCTCAGTACATCGAGGGCACCGTCGACGTCGTCAACGGGTCCAGCACCATCATTGGCGTCGGCACGCAATGGCTGACCGATCCGATTCAGCCCATAGCGGTCAATGACCTCTTCGGCGTCAAGGTCGTCGGCGAGGACGTGCTCTACGAGGTCGCTGCGGTCGTCAGCGACGCGGAAATCACGATCAGCTCACCCTTCGGGGGCACCACGGCCAATGGCTTGAACTACGCGATCAGCCGCGACTTCACGCCGGGCGGCCTGCCTCTCATGAACACCGAGGATGCGTTCCTGCCTCAGCTGTTCAACCGCGCCATCGCCGACCTCGAGAGTGCCGTCAACACGACGCCGTTCACATTGCCCGTCGCCGACACGGCGCCGCTAGTCAAAGACGACATCGACGATACCAAGCTGGTTCGGATCGACACGGGCGATGTGCCAGGCGCCACGACGCGCGCGATCTTGATGCCGAATAGCGACGTCGACTTCAGGGCCCCGGCTCAGCTCGTGCGCCGCGTCATGCAAGAGCCGATCATCGGCAACAGCCTGACCGGCATCGCCAACGTGTTCGACGGCGATCCGGCCAGCGCGGACTGCATGCTCGGCGAGCTGTTGCAATGCGACAACTCCGGGGGCAACTTCAATCTTCAGTTCAATCCTGCACTGATCATCAGCCCGGCCGGCTGGAACGGTCTCCTGTGTTGGATACGCCCGACGAGCAACGCCAATCTTTTCTCGATTTCGGTTCCGGCTGCCGGCGATTTCAGTTGGAACAACGGCTATCCGAACCCGGATCAGAACGTCACGGTTCTGTACTTCGGGCTCAGCCAGAACTTCGTCGTGGGCAACGTGCTGCCGGTGTTCCTGCGCGGCACGAAGATCGTGGTGTGGGGACCGGTCCGATCCGATCCGAACGAGGATCTGGTCTATCGCTTCGGCACGGCGGATGCCGATGCCCAGGGCGGTGTCGTCAGGAACTTCGCCAACGGCAACGAGTCTCAGGGAGATGGTTATGCATTCACGACTTTGGATGCGGGCGGTGTACGTCTCTTTGGTGGCGGCGCTCCTGCAACCTGGACCGTACCCAACCTGACTTTGCCGGCACAGGGGTCGCTGGCGGTGACGGTCCACAATGTGGGCACGGCGACCCTCACTTTCCTCAATTCGGGCGTGACCTTCGTTCAGGCCGAGACGGACTTGCCGCCAGGTGGTTCGGCCGTGGTCGAGTGGCTCGGGGATCCGCTCTCGCCCGGCACGTTCCTGGTCAAGATCACGGGCCAGCTCAGCTGATGCTGCTCAAGCCCACGGGCATCTATTCGGGCGCGATTGGCGGACCGCCACCTCCTGTGACGACCGAGGCGCGTCTCCTCGAAGATGGCCTCGAGGAAAGGATCACGGAGAGCGGCGAGACCCGGCAGACCGAGACGGCAGCGCCGGTTGGGTTCTCGCCGACGGACATCGCCAACAATCAATGGTTCAGCGATCCGCTGACTTCGACGCTGACGTTTTCGTCGGGCAACATCGTGCAGCAGATCGACGACGAGAGTGGCAACGGACGAGACTTCTTGCAGCTGACGGTCGCCAAGCAGCCAATCCTCGACGTGGTGAACGGGCGGACCGAGCTTACCTTCGACGGCGTCGACGATGCCCTGCAGTGGACGGGCCCGGTTATCCCCGTCAATGGTCCGTGGACGCTGTTCTTCGCCTGTCGGCACATCACGAGGCCATCGACGGGAAATGTCTGGTGGACGGGCGGCGATAGTGTCGATCGTCCAGAGGACACAGGCATTCAGGGTCGTGGCGAGGGTCTCTTGCCTAATCCGGCATGGGCCATCCGCATGTTCTCGAACAACGTGCTGGCGCCAGCCATCAATCTGACTTTGCAGCATGGCACCGATCTCGGTCCGCCGCACTGGGTGATCTTCCGCAGCGACGGCATTCAGCCGAGCCGGGTGATCACGGTCGAGAACGACCTCGGCGGATCGGCCACAGTGGTGACGACGGCCGACCCCTTACCCATGAACGCCATGGTGATCGGCGAGCGCATGGACGAGTTCGGCGGGCTCATTGGGCAAAACGCCAACATCGGGTTCTACGCGGGCGGGCTCTATTCGCAGCACGTCATCGGACAGGATCTATCGGACCTCAAAAGCTGGCTTGCTGACAGGATCGTTTAGATGGCCAAGAAAATCTCCGAGCTTCCAGCCATTGCTTCGTACAACGCATCGGTTCAGTTCGAGGTCAATGACGGGGGTGTCTCCAAACGCCTCTCAGGTGCCCAGCTCGACGCAGGCATTGGTGGCGGCGGCGGTGGTGGCACCACGGAGGACAACGTCGAGGTCGTACCCTTCGCGGCCGGCGACACGCGCGTGGCCATCCAGACGGCACTGGACAACGTTGCGGCCGCGGGTGGCGGCACGGTCCGCCTCGAGGCCGGACGGATCTACCAAGTCGATCAGTCCGGGCAAGCCATCTTCTTCGGGCGCTCGGCGCCGATCCGGGTGTGTCTGTTCATCGACAGCAACACGGTGCTCGACGGCAATGGCTCGACGCTCTTCATGTCGTCGGGGCAGAACGCCTACATCCTGGCGACCGAGAACCTCAAGACGAACACGGGTTCGGGCAGCACGGGCCCGACGGTCGACAATCCCGACATCATGGTCAAGAACCTCGTGCTCGACGGCAACCGGGCGGCTCAGAGTGGCTCGGCGGACTTCGGCGCTTCCCCAGCCTACGAAGAGATGGGCGGTTTCGCTTTCCAGCGCTGCCCTCGCCTTCGGATGTACAACGTCCACGTCAAGGATTGTCAGGCCTTCGGCGGACGTATTCTGAACTGTGTGGGCGGCAATTTCGATCTTCTGAGCGCCGAAGACATCCGGGGCGATGCTTTCCAATTCGGCTTGGCTCTGAATAGCGGCGTCGAGCAGGCATGTTTCGACTGCACGATCGGGCAGATCAACTGCGCCCGCTTGGAAAGCGGGTTTGACTTTCCTGGATCCGGCCGAAGCGCTCTGCAAGGCAACTCGGTCATCGGCAACTTCATCAGGTGCGTCGGTGGGCATTGGGTTTCGCGCAATTCTGCCGCCTACAAGATCGAGAACGAGAGCCGCGACAGCACGTTCGGCGTCTTGTCGTTCTCGGGCGTGGTGCTGGCTGGCGAGGGTAATTTCAACACGAACAATTCCGGCATAAAAATTCAAGGTCAAACGGGCTTGATCCCAAACAACATAACAATAGGTGAAATCTACGCAGACAATGGATTAGGCGAGGGGCTGCGTATCACTGATTGTCGCAACGTCAACATTGGCTGTTACACGGGCAAGAACAATGGCTCGGCCGTCAATCAGGACATCTTCATCGATGATCCATCTGCTGGCGGCGGCAATTGCTTTTGCAACATCTCCAGCATCGTGTTCGACGGCATCGCCGGCACGGCCGGCATGCTGATCAGATCCAGCAACAGCCGCATCTGCTTTGGCGACATCAATGCGATTGGCATCGGCGGAGCAGTCGATCTCATCCGCACGAACAGTGCCAGCAATATGACAATCCTGATCGGTTCGGTCATCATGGATGGCGGCAACGAGGTCATCGATGATACTTCGACCGGGATCTATGTCAGGGTTGGCAGGGTCGCGCTCACCAGTGGTACGTCGCAGGGCGGTGCTGGCGACAATGGCGGCACTATTCAGTTCAGCGAGTTCGTCAACAATAGGTAGGGGCATGGTCAAAATCCGCGTCGAAGCAGGCAACACCATCACGACCGTCGTCGAGGAAGGCTACGTGATCGCCGAGGTCGAAGGAACAGTCATCGAGGAACCGGGCCCCGATCCCGATCCAGATCCCGATCCAGATCCCGAGCCGGACCCCGACGAGCTGATCGACGTGCGAGATTTCGGCGCGCGTGATGGGCAGGACAGCACCAACGCCTGGCAGCAGGCCTGCGACGCAGCGGCCGGCACGGACAAGTGGGTCGTGGGCCACGAGGGAGACACCTATGTCTTCAGCCATCGCGGCACGGTCCCGATGGGCGTCTACACGTCTCGCTACTGTGTAGGCCTGAGACCGCACACCAAGATCGACGGGCGGGGCTGCACGATCAAGCTCGCCGATAATGCCGCGGCGCTCTGCTTCGCCAACCTCAATCAGAACAGCGTCTGCCGCGACCTCGACATCCGGAACATACGGCACGACGGCAACCGCAGCCGTCAGCCGGACTGGTCGGCCACGGCGCAGGAGATCGGCCTGATCGGGCTTTGGAACTTCGCAGACGTGAAGCTGGCGGGTCTGGATTGCTGGGAAGTCCGGGCACATGCGGCACGCATTCTTCAGGGCCGGCGCCTGCACATGTTCGATTGCTTCTGCAGGGGCTGCTCGTGCGACGTGTGGTCGATCGGGCTCGATCGCTATTTGGTCTACGATGCCCATCTCGAGAAGATCGGCGCCGAGGACGTGCGGCACCGGGCCTTTCGCGGCACGCACCAAGGAAACCCCTATATCGGCAGCATCATCGGCGGCACGCTGCTGGACATCTACGGCAAGGATGCGGGCGGCGGGCACAAATACCAAGGTGTGAGCCGCAATTTGAAGGTGGGTCACAGCAAGTGGCTGGGCCGCACGCACGGGACCGCAAACTGTGGCAGCAAGTTCCAAGGCAATCAGACCCATCAGACCGCCGGCAACCGGGTGCGCAACGTCGAGGCCGAGTTCGTCGAGAGCGAGGATTGCCCAGGCGAAGGATTGCGGTTCAGCGATTGCGAAAACGTGCATGTGAAGCACTACATCGGGCGGCGCAATGGCGGCCCTGTCGGGCAATACCCGGACGTGCGGATTTGCCATATCACTTACAACCCGAAGATCGACGAGCTGGAGAGCTACGATAGCAAGGGCCACGCCTTGCACATCCACAGTAGTAGCCGGTACAACTCCGATGTTCGAAACGTCGCGGTAGGTGACATGAAGGTCGAGCGGTGCGCGGGCGATGCGGTGGCCAATTTCATGGCCGGCTGCGTGACCGTGATCGATACGCTGGAATGCCGGGGTGTCTCGGGACGCCATGCGGCTGCCAGCGGTAGCGCTCAGATCAGGATCGGCACGCTGCGGGCCGACAAGCCCCAGAGCATTTCGGGCAACGTCACGGTGGGGCGGTTCGAAGCTCTATGAGCACGTCGGCCGTTCGGCGCAAAGAGGGTGGATTCGACAAGCGCAGGGCTGCCTCGCTGCTATGGCGGAAGTGGCTTCCGGTCGTCGAGAGCATGAACTGGAATGCCCGGTACAATGCCTTCGTCAGTGGGTTGGAGATCTATCCCAACAGAGAGGCTGCCTATCGTGTCATCTGCCCTCGTGGCCCGATCTGCCTGCTCGAATTCGGGGTCTACAAGGGCGAGGGGCTGGCTCTTTGGACGTCGGTCAACAAGAACGATCGCTCGACGTTTCATGGGTTCGATTCGTTCGAAGGCATGAGAGAGGAAGCAAGCTCGCCGTTCAACAAGGGCAGCTTCGCTCTATCGGAACATCCGACCTTCAAGGACAGGCGGATCACGCTTCATCCGGGCTGGTTCGAAGACACGGTCCCCGGTTTCAACGGATGGCCCGGCGATCAGGAAACCACATTGATCGTCAGCATGGACGCCGATCAATACGGACCGACCTTGTACGTCCTCACCATGATCGACAGCTACCTTCGCCCAGGAACAATCATCCTTTTTGATCAAGCAAGCGTCGCCCAATGCGAGTTCAGAGCGCTTTGTGATTGGAGCATGGCCTATAGGAGGCAATACGATGTTGTTGCCGGATGGGAATATGGCGGACGTGTCGAAGGTATTGCGATCAAGATCAAGGAGTGAGTCTTGTCGCCGGACCTTTTCGATCAAATCCAGAGAGTTGAAGACAGACTTTCAACCCTACAGAGAGACATGGATCGTATGAGGACCGTTGTGGTCAATGCGCCACTCAAGCGCGACGTCATCGATCTTGGAAAATCAGTCGAGCGCATTGGGCTAAAACAGTTGGAGACGGCCGGTGCTCTAGCGGAGATCAAAGATGCGATCACACTACTTTCAACTAGGCTCGCAATCCTCATCGGTGCGTTTTTCATCGGGACGGCGGCGATCAACGAGGGCAGGGGCATTCAAGCCATTGTCAATTTTCTCACGTCTTCTGGGTAGGATTGGCCTTGGTGAGCTGGTTCTCATCATTCTCTTTGGGCTTCTCGGTGCGGCGGTCTGGCATTTTTGGACGTTGCCGTCTTTCGTGATCAGAGACGTCAACATTCAGCACGACGACGATGCGGTTCGAGTGACCATCGCTTCCACGTACAGAGGCGGGTGCGAGCTGGTCAGAATTACCCAGTGGGTCGAGCGGGTCGACACGGGCGAACTTAGGCAATTGTCCGACTATGTCGGGCCTCCCCGGAGAGATGCGGGTGACGACACGCCCCACACTTACATCACCAGTCTCGGCCGTGCGCTCGAGCCCGGCTATTGGGTCTGGCACGCGGAATCCATTTGTACGCACGCAACCGGACGCCAGGAGCAGTTCAGGGCACCGGCGACCCGGTTCTTCGTGGAGGGCCCGACATGATCTATCGAGGCAAGCAGAAGGCCTGGATTGCCGCCGTGGTCGGCCTCCTCGTCCCATTGATCGTGCATGTGCTGCAGCGCCTGACGGACATGGAGATCGATGCGGACCGCACGGCCGAGCTCGTCGAGGCGATCGTTGTCGGCCTCGTGACCGGAGCAGGCACCGGCACCGCTGTGTATGCGAAGGCCAACAAGGATGCTTGATCTTCTGATTCGCGGCCGGGACAAGGTCGTCGGTGACGGCACGCTGACCGAAGACGAGAGCATGGAGCGATCGAACCGCAAGGGCAACATCAGCGCATGGTTCGTGGCCGGTCCTGAGACACCGTCGCGTCATCTGACTGGCATGCAGGTGCCGCCCGAATTTTGCATCATTCGATCTGATGTCACCGAGGCTCAGGTGGCGCCTTACATGAAGGCATGGCGCCAGGATCTGGACTGGGCGCTGAGTTCGACGGACACGGCTGCGGATGCTTGGCATGGCGAGCTGTATGCCAAGGCCGTGCGTAAACGAGATAATCGTGGCAGGCTCACTCAGCCCCAGGCTGAAAACTTTTTGCTCGGATGGAATCTCACCAATCTTTCGTTTGGCACAAACCGCGCCGAAGGCGATTTCACGATCTTCGACCTCGCGACGTCACAGCGGTTCTGGGAAGACGATCTGGGCGGCATGACGTTCTCGGAGCTCGGCTACGACGAGAGCACGGGGCAACATCAGATCAGATTGAGCTATGGCGGCATTGCCAAGGCCGGTCGAAGATCCGCTGGCGTGACCTCGGTCGATCAGAAAGTCTACGACGCCGTCGCCGCCAAGACCGAGGTCGTGCGGCACAACACTAGCCAAAACCGGATCGACTTCAACGTCTGGCGGGGCATCCCGAATTACGTCGCGCCGGACCGCGAGGATCTGCCCGGCGACGACATGATCGCGGCGCTCAAATGGGACGTTGCGCGGCGGCTGGAGAAGCATCTCGGCATGCGCCGATGGCGGGTCAAGCATGGGACCGTCGACGGCGTGATCGGCTTGGGCGGCTTCGTCGAGATGACCCCGCAGGATCTACAAGGCGTGATGCAGGACTACTGCGATGGTTGATACGGTCGTCACCGTCAATCAAACTGGCGGGACACCAGACTTTACATCGATCCAAGCAGCTTTAGACGTTTCCGACGTCACGCCCGGTCGCTACGTCGTCCAAGTTCAAGACGCATCGACCTATGTCGAAAATCTGACCGTCACCGGGTCGACCGGCACACCCAGCATCACCAATCACGTCGTCATCGAGGCAGACGTCGGCGTCTACCATGCCGGCGTGCTCGGCAGCGGCATGCGGGTCCATCCAAATGGTGGCGGCGACGTCATCATGATCCGTGAGGACTTCGTCCATCTGCTGCGCCTCGAGCTGGTCATGGATGCCAGCGGCGGAAACGGCGAGGACAACGTCGATCTCGAAACCGGCGATACCTATGTCGGCACACTCGTCGAGATGTGCCTGCTCGATGGACAGGCCAGAGTCAGGAGAACCAGAAACGGCAACAACATCCATACCGATCTAAGAGACCACGACATCACGGTCTATAATTCCTGTTTGCACGATTCAGATCGATGCAACATCTATCACAATCGTTTCGGCGGTAGCTCGAACATCGAGTTCTGCACGCTTTATCAATCTGTTGTCACGACCACCGCCGATAACGACAAAGGCAATTACATGGCGTCGCGCACGTCGGGAAGTCCGGCGCGCAACGTCTACAATACCGTGGTTGCGAACACCACGACCGGGCTGCCTGGCGAGGATTATAGAAACCAGGGCAGCGGTACGCCGACCGACAACGCCTCGAACAATGCCTCTGGTGATGCGTCGGCCATCGGTACGGGGCCAATCATCAACCTCGATGCCGTCGCGGCGACGGTCTGGACCGATCCGGCCAATCTCGATCTGAGCCTGCTGGACACGAACAGCCCGCTTTATGGCGCTGGCGACGATCGTTCGGCGACCTTGCCGGATCCGCGGATCACGACGGCCGGCATCGACATCACAGGGGCGACCAGGCCGAACCCGCCCTCGATCGGTGCCTACGACATCGCGGCCACGGGTGGGGTGGTCAAAGAGGGTCAAGCCACGCTCGCCGGCAGCGCCACGCTGTCGGCGGATGGGGAGCGCTCCAGAGATGCGCAAGCATCTTTGGTGGGATCGGCCACCCTTACCGCCGACGGCACGACCTCGGCAGTCGAGGAGGGCCAAGCCACCCTGACGGCTTCGGCAGCACTCTCTGCCGATGGTGAGCGCTCGAGGACTGGCGCAGCCATCTTGGCTGCGACTGGCGTCCTAACCGCCGACGGCCTCAGAATCCGAAACGCCTCGACCACGCTCAGCGGCGTTGCTGCTCTCTCGGCCATAGCCGACACAGAGGCGGACGAAGGGCAAGCCGTCCTCGCCGCAGCTGCTGCTCTCTCGGCGGACGCTGAGCGGCAGAGGTCAGGTGCAACCACCCTGACGGCATCGGCGGCGCTCGCCGCTGCTGGCGGCCTCGTGCGCGAGGCTCAGGCCACGAATTTTGGTGCCGCTACCCTAGACGCCGCGGCAGAGCGCACGCGAGACGCGCAGGCAGCCCTGACCGGCGTCGCCACCCTCTCGGCCCTAGGCGACAAGGAGGGTGAGTCCGAGGGCTTTGCCACGCTAACGGCGTCTTCGTCGTTAGCTGCCACGGCAACACGCCTACGGCAGGCCTCGGCGACCTTCGCCGGCAGCGCCGCGATTACCGCAGACGGCAGCACGTCGACACTCAAGGAAGGTCAGGCGACGCTGGCAGGGTCGGCGGCGATTACCGCCGACGGCCGATCGATCACGAGCGCTGCGGCGACGCTGGACGCGAACGGGGCGCTAGTCGCTGCCGGAAGCAGACAGCGACTAGCCACAACTGTGCTAGCCGCGACCGGCGCTCTGTCAGCCGAGGGTGCCCGTGAGCGTCAAGGCGCCGTCGTGCTGAATGCGCTGGCGGTGCTGACGGCCACGGACTTCCTGCAGCCACCCGACGAGATCGCGCTCGATGGGCGGTTCCAGGTCGAGACACAGCTCGAGGGCAGCGTGAGATCTCCACCCGTTTACGCAAAGGCTTGCTGACGGAGTGAACTGGGGCGCTTTCGGGCGCCCTTTCTTTTTGGAGACATCGAATGCCTTGGACGAACCAAACCAACGCCGATCTTCAAGACGGCATCTTCAGCGATGGTGGCGGGTTTCCGGCTACGTTGCACGTCGGTCTATCGACCACGACACCGGCTAACGACGGCACCAATGCGACTGAGCCGGTCGGCAATGCCTATGCGCGCGTGGCCGTGCCGAACACGGTGTGGAATGCGGCTTCGGTCGCTTCGCCTTCCGTGAAGGACAACGGCACGGCGGTCACGTTCCCGCAGGCTAGTGGAGGAAGTTGGGGGAATATCACGCATTTGGTTTACTACAATGCGCTGACCGCCGGCACGGTCGTGGGCTTCGCTGCGCTGCTTGCCGCTCGCCAGATCGACGACGGCGACACGTTGAACTTCGCGGCTGGCGCGATCGTCAATCAACTGAGTTAAGGGAGCGCCCGATGCCATTGTTCGACCAAGACTTTTCGATGGTGTCGGGCGATTCTCGGCGCCTCAGAATCAAGGTCTGGCTCGACGACGCCATGACGACGCCCAAAGATCTGACGGGATCGAGCTCGGTCCGATGGGAGATGCACACGGCGCCGCCTCAAGACGCGGGGTCGGCGCCGCTCGTGCAGAAGAGCTTGGCCTCGGGGATCTCGCTCGTGGATCCGCAGAACGGTGAATTTCTGGTGACGCTGTCGCCGGCAGACACCGAGACGATCGATGCCGGCACTTATTACCATGAAAGCGAGGTCATCGACAGCGCGGGCGACGTGATCACGGTAACGATCGGTGAGGTCGTGCTGTACGCGGATGCGATCACATGAGCGATCCGTTGGCCACCGATCTTGCCGGCATGTTCGACGTCGAGGTTGATCTCGCTGGGCGTATCAGCGGCCCGCCCGCGACGCCGAAGGCGAAGATCGATTGGTGGAAGGCTAAACAGTCTTGAGCCTTGCATCGAACGTCGCAGAAGCTTCCACGATCCCCGGCTCATAGCGCTCGCCGACCACAGTGCTGCCGGGCTCGAGGTAGCGCCTGGTGGTGAACGTCGTGAGGCAGGAGTCACACTCCCAGTATTGACGCTCGCCGCCCGCGGGGTGGACGTCAGGGAAGGGGCGATCGTCAGCGGGGTTGGCGACGCCGGCGCATTTGGGGCAGGGGAAACTTTCCATCAATCATCATCCTTTTTTTCAAAGGGAGTTACGGCAAGCTGAGTTTCGTCTAAAATAAAATTAGAATTATTTTTTTCGTATTTAGCCGTTGCTTCTTGTATAACTTTAATAAGATCCCTAAAAGATTGAAATCTTTCGTTAAATTGATCTAATTGATCCAAAAATATTAACATAGCTTCCGAAACAGAAGTGTTATGATATGTAGCTAAAAAAGAAGCACATGCGTAGAATTCGCTCCATCCTTCTGCAAGTTTGTCATGGAGGTCTGTCGCAATATTAATTTCTCCAATGAGACTATCTTTGTTGGCAACCATTCTGCCCTCCTTTTGCATTGTGAGATTTATGCGATGTCACTGCATATCGACATCGCTACGATCCAACCGCCACTCCAACCTCTGCACATCACCGGCCAGCTGCTGGCCCTGCGCTTGCATGTCGAGCACAACCTCCTGTGTCAGCCTGAGCTGATGCGCTACCTCGAACGCCGCACGCTCGAGATTGCTCAGCTTGTCGGCCGCCCAGGCGAGCACGCCGATCACGACTAGAAGAGCCCCGGCCATGGCCGACAGGGCGACCGTCTGCCAGTTGCGAACGCGCTTCGCCCAGTCACGTCGCTCGCGATGAAGCTGGCGGGCAAAGGCGTCGAGCTGATCGATCGGCCTAGCCGGTACGTTTCGTTCCAAAGACCGCATCCCATAGGGTGGTGCTGACGCCGAAGTTCGAAGCGCCATCTACATGGTGCAGCTGGTGGTGTCGATATAGTCGAGGCATCCATCGCTTGGCCCTGCATGGCCAACCATGTTCGATCCGATGTATCACCGTGTACGCGAGAAAGCTAGCGTACATCCCCCAAAAGTAGAGACCCCAAATGCTGTCGTAAAACCCCCAGGTGAGCACCACGACAAAAAAAGAGGCCGTCAAAATCTGCCATGGCTCGATGCCGGGGGCGTCCGGGTGCATGTGATGCTCGACATGCGCCCGGAGCCTGAAGCCATGGTACAGCCATCGGTGGATGGCATACTCGAGGAAGGTTTGGGTTAGCCAGCCAAGTACGAACAGCATGGCTATTCGCACCTCACCAAGACACGGCCATCCGGCACGCCATCACGAATGAGGTTGGCGACCCGGCCATCCTGAGCGCAATGGGCCGAGGCGTCGTTCTGGATGGCTCGGATGTCGAGCTCGCTGACAACGCCTCGATAGATGATCCCGTCGGCTCTGACAGCCTCGCGCTCGGCATGGACGCAGCCGGCGAGAGCGACGAGGGAGATGACGAAGGCGCATCTCATTTGGTTTCTCCTTTCCTAGCCTAAGTCTAAGCCGGAGCTGCAGCCGTGGCCGTCGCCATAGCCGTAGCCGTAGCCGTGGCCGTCGCCATAGCCGTAGCCGTAGCCGTAGCCGTAGCCGTAGCCGTAGCCAGAGCCAGAGCCGTAGCCGTAGCCGTAGCCGTCGCCGTCGCCGGAGCCGTCGCCGGAGCCGTAGCCGTAGCCGTCGCCAGAGCCAGAGCCGTAGCCGTAGCCGTCGCCGGGGCCGTCGCCAGAGCCGTGGCCACAGCCGGAGCCGCTAGCCATTGTCTGCGCTTTCAAGTTGAGACTTGGCAGCTGCGGAGCACGGGATAATCTCGCATGCGCCGATGATTTCCATTGACGGAACGAGCCTTGCGATGCGCGACTTAGACTGATCGATGCCGTCCTGAGAAACCTCGGACAGCGTAAACGCTCCTGCCCATTTCCAGATGCGACGCGCGCCGACGAGATGCACGGAAGCGCCGTTGACGGACGCGACCGTGCCAGCATGCACGCCAGCGTCGCGGGATCGAATGATGCAGTATTGGCCGATGTGGGGTGACATTTGGTTTCTCCTGTTGACGTATAACATTGTTAAGCGCATATGTAGCTCCACATTGATCCAACGTCAAGCGGAGAAGGTGATGGAAACGAAGGGCGTCAGGATGCCGCCAAATCTGGTGAGGTCGATCGAAAATTGGGCCTCTGGCAAACCACACATCGAGTCGTTTTCGCAGGCGGTTCGTGTGTTGTGTCAGCTGGGCTTCGTCGAGGAAGAGGATCGGCGTGAAGCTGAGCGGTGGAAAAAGTGGCAAAACAAGGATGTTTTCGATCCCCCTGACGATCAACTGTTCATTGCCAGAAACATGGAGAGCCATGCCCCGGTGATTGCACAATACAATCATCGACACAGTTGTTTTTACTCATTGGATTACAATGGAATGCATGCATACCCTGTCAAGTTTCATCAATGGTGCGAGCTTCCCAATGATTGAAATCACCACCCACCCCACCGCCTTCGCCATCAAAACTCCATTCTCGATCAAGGATCGTGTCAAGCAGATCCCCGGCGCCAAGTGGAACAAGGCACATCGGGTCTGGAACCTGCCGGCGACGCACTGCGCCGCGGTCCAGCTGTGCGGCGAGTTTCCGAACATCGATCAGATCAAGGCCGACGATGCGTTCTGGAACAAGTTCGAGCCGAAGCAGGTGCCGAACTTCGAGCACATGCGGACAACCCTGTGGGGGCATCAGATCGAGGCCGTGAGACACGCGCTCACCCACGACGGCGCTTGCCTGTGGATGGCCATGGGAACGGGGAAAAGTGCCTGCGCCGTGGCCGTCGCCTGCCAGGTCGCGCCCGTGAACGTCTTGGTCCTCTGTCCGTTGGCGGTGACGGGCGTCTGGCCTCGGGAGTTCCGCAAGCACAGTGGTGATCGTTACGCCGTCTGGCGGCCGGAAGGGTCGACGTCGGCCAGGAAAGCCGCGAGCCTCTCGCAGTTTCTCGAGCTGAACAGCGTCAAGCATAAGCCGCACGTCGTGACCGTGAACTACGAGTCGGCGATGACGGAGGCGATCAGTCAGATGTTGCTTGATCGTCGCTGGGATCTCATCGTCTTCGACGAGATCCACAGGATCAAGGCGCCGGGCGGCAAGCGCAGCAAGTTCTGCGAGCGTCTGGGGCAGCGTGCGGACCGTCGGCTTGGGCTGACCGGCACGCTCATGCATCACTCGCCGCTCGACACCTATGCCCAGCTGCGGGCACTAGATCGCAGCGTGTTCGGGTCTAGCTACGTGCTGTTCAAGCGCCGCTACTGTGTCGAGAACCAGTTCGGTGGCCCGGCCTACTACATCAATCAGGACGAGATGATCAGCCGGGTGCGGATGATCACCTACGAGGCTGATGCGAGCGTCCTGGATTTGCCGGAAGCTACCCACAGCTACCTCACATGTCAGCTCGAGCCCGAAGCCAAGCGAACCTACAAGGAGCTGGAACACGAGCTGTTCGTCGAGATCGATGAGGGCACGATCACGCCGGCCAATGCGCTGGTCAAGCTGTTGCGGCTGCAGCAGATCACATCCGGTACGACCAAGAACGATGCCAGCGAGATGGTGCAGGTCAGCACCGCCAAGGAAGATCTGCTCCGGGACACCCTCGAGGACATTGACAGATCCGAGAAGGTCGTCGTGGTCTGCAAGTTCCGCCCGGACATCGATAGGGTCGAGCGCGCGGCCGAGGTCATGGGCCTGGAGTTTGGCGCCATCTGCGGCGATCGCAAGGATGGCCTCGACGAGAACAGCTGTTTCAATACCGAGAAAGACATTGTGGCCGTGCAGATCGCATCCGGCGGCGAAGGCACGGATCTCACCGCGGCGCGGTACTGCATCTTGTTGTCCGTCGGCGGTTCGCTTGGTCAATACGAGCAGATGATCAAACGGCTGCATCGGCCGGGCCAGACGCGGCCCGTCTACTACCTGCATCTGCTCTGCGAGGGCACCGTCGATCGAAACGTGTACTACTCGCTGCGCAAGCATCGCAGCGTGATCGACGATCTTGTTTCCCGTCACCCTGAAATGAACCTCGAAGAACTAGACGATGATGATCGGCGTGCAAGCGACAATCGAGAGCTTCAGAAACATGCCATTGCTGACGCTTTGGCGATCTTCAACTCTTAAATGAAACTGGAGGACTTGTGATGATCTGCGGCATCGAATACAGCACGGAAAACATCAACGACGAAAGACCCGTGAAGTTTTTCCCGGACCGCTTAATCGATAGAGCTAAAGCATGGAGGGACGAGATCGGACCCGGAGGGAATGGGCCGGCATTCAGTTCGACCAACGGCCATCGAATCGTCCGGTCTCTTTACAAGATGCCGACCGGATGGCGCAGGCCGAAAAATTGCAAAGCTGGTAGTGTTTCTTTCATAGGGGAGCTGATCTGATGTCTTGGTTTGCTTGGATGGTGACGCATCTCTTTGTTGGATCTATCGTCATGGGTTTTCTAATGGCCACGGCGGCAAAGAGAAATACAATCAGATTAAAGGATCGTGCTGTGATTGTTTACGCGCTTATTGGCGTTGCATTTTGGCCCGTTTTTTTATCATGCGTTTTAGCTCTTGGGATAGCTGAGTTCTTCTCTTGCTCAACCGAAGAAAGGAAAACCACCGATGGCAGTCGCTGAAACCGTCCACGCCCTGCAGCCCGAGAAGGGCCTCACTCCCGTCGAGAAGCTTGCCAAGCTCGACACCGACATCGACGCGGCGAAGATCGTCCTGGCGGCGCTGGAGGCGCAGCGCGACGAAATCGAAGAGCGCGCGCTGAATTGGATGATCGAGGCTGGCACATCGCAGATCCGTGTCGATCAGTTCGGCCGCACGGTTCATTTCGCACACGACGTGTTCGCGTCGAAGGATCCCGAGGTATCGGTCGAGGATTTCCTACATGTCCTGCATAAGCATGACATGTACGACTTCGACACGTACTCACCTCCTGTGTTTCGCGCATGGGTCAAGGAGCAGCTCGGGGTGGAGAAGGGTAAGCTGCCCGATCTTGGATTCAATGAAGACGGCACGCCCGTCACGCCTGAGCAATTCATTGAGCGGACGTTGCCTAAGTGGCTTGTCGAGATGTCGTCGATCAGGACGCAGCCGCGGGTGCGGACGAGGAAGGTGGCGAAGAAATGAACACGTACTATGGAACCTTCGCAGCCCTGAATGTGAAGGGTGACTTCTTCGTTCGGATCATGGCGCCGACGATGGAGATCGCTCGTGCAGCAATGGCCGATCAGTTCAAGGACTGGTGTACGGTCTACGATGAGGAGCGATGGGCTGAGCTCGGAGTCATGGAGTATTTTCCGCGCGGGTGTCTTTTAGCCTTCGAGGTCAAGGACGAACATCTCAACATGAGGGTACTGCGATGAAGATCGAGGTTACACAATCCGAGTCGGGCTTCTACGTCGTCCTCACCAATGACGAGGGCGAGCGCAGAGCCGCGGTGGAATTCATGACAGAGAAAGAGGCCAAAGCCGTGGCATACTTTCTCAAGACGTCTAGTTCTACTGTGCAGTTCGGCGCGTGGCGAGAAGGACGCGAGGTTCGACAGATTGTGCGCCCGGCCAATCAGGCCTAACCTACATTGATCCAACCTTGCGCCACCCATAGCGGTGGTCGATGACCTCAGAACGTACCTCAAACAGGAGAAAGCAAGTGGCTAAGACCGAAATCGCGAAGACCGAAGAGCAGCTTCCAGCAACGCTTCTCAGTGACTTCGCCGTGATGCAGATGGACGATCCCGACGAAGCCAAGGCCATCATCCAGGAGGCTTTCGAAGGCGGGATCAAGTCGCATCTGGATCTATCGATCCTGACGGTGCCGTCGGGCGACAGTGCGGGAGCGTGGCAGATCCCGAACATCGACGGCGAGCCTGAGATCAAGAAGGTGCTCGAAGGTGTCATCCTCCGGGTGCAGCCGGCGCGCGTCTACTATGACGAGCCCTATTCGGCCACGGGTGGGGGCAAGCCGCCGACATGCGCCAGCCGCGACGCCGTGGTCGGCGTAGGTGAGCCGGGCGGCGAGTGCGCCAAGTGTCCGCTGGCGCAATTTGGAACGCTCGATCGCGGTGACGGCAAGATGGGCGCGGGCCAGGCTTGTGCCGAGCGTCGGCTGATCTGGATGCTCGTGCCGGACCTTGCATTGCCCGTCGTGGTCAATGCGCCGCCGACGTCGCTCAAGAGCATCAAGGAGTTCGTCCGGGCGGTCGCGTCGCAGATGATGCGGCCCTACCAGATCCGTGTCGGCTTGACGCTCGAGCAGGACAAGTCCAGCGAGGGCTACAAGTTCTGGAAGATCGTGCCCAAGCGCATCGGCGGCAAGGATGCCAAGATCGTCGGGCCCGAGCTGGAGATGATCAAGGGCTATGCCGAGGTCATCGCGCCGATCATCGAGAGCGTGGACATGAGCCAGGTGGCTCCGCAGGAGGACGTGCCCTACGATGGTTGAACTGTGGCGTGTCTATTGGCTCGATGGGCATGGCAACATGCGCTCTGATCTTGTGTATGCGGCCACAAAGGACGAGGCGGCGACGATCGTCGAACAACGTGATGAGGTTTTGGAGGTCTATCGTGACATGACGGAGATCGCCATGCATACACAATCGACGCTTCATCCTGGCAAGCTTTAGACGAAACAAGGGGCGCGGCCTCGACTCCGCGCCCCTTGTCTTTTCCGGCAACATCCTGTGAAACGAGGGGTCGCCTGATCGTCCCACCCTGCAAGAAGGAACGGCCATGACCTTAGAGGCCATCAGATGACCCATGTAATCGGTTCGTCCTCCGTTGTCCACAACCCTCACCAGTTGAATATCGAGGCCGTCGCCGAGCTGGCCAAGAGATGCCAGTGGGTGTGCTGGCGTTACGAAACGTCCAAGGGGAAAACGGTCAAGGCGCCGTATCAACCAAATGGGCGTTATGCAAAGTCATCGAAGATCGCAACGTGGTCGAGCCATCAAGAGTGCTATGAGGCAGCCTATGTCAAAGGCGAATTCACTGGCATAGGGTTCGTCTTTACCAAAGAGGATGAATATGTCGGCATCGATCTGGATGATTGTGTCGATGCGGACGGAAACATCAGCGATTTTGCCAAGGAAGTCATAGAGCTTGTTGATTCCTATACCGAAATGAGCCCAAGCGGCACCGGCTTGCACATCATCTGCAAGGGCCGGCTGCCGGACGTGTGCAAAACCAAACGGATCGAGATGTACACATGGGGGCGCTACTTTTGCGTCACAGGACAGAGCATCGACGAGACGCCGCGATCCATACGGTTTGCCGGCGAGGCGCTGCGCGAGCTTTACGAGAAGCACAAGACCGGCGAGGCTAGAGAGAACGGCAGAGTTGATTTGGACATGCCGAGTTCGGTCGGCGAGCTGCTTCTGAAGTTTCCGGCGCAAAAGCACAAGATGCTGTTCGAGGCTGACAAGGAATTTCGCACTTCGTGGGACGGCAAGCGATCGGGCGATCCCTCGGCAGACATCATGTCGTGCATGGTGATCGCGACCAAATGCGGTTGGTCGCCGGAAGAGATCGCCGGGCTGTACGCGCATTTCTATGTGTCGCGCGGCCGGACCGACAAGCTGGACCGAAGGGGTTGGGAAGGGTTCATCACCGATCAGGTGGAGCGGGCCAAGCACTATGCGTCGAGCGGGCGCCCGATCGAGCTGGCCGAGCTCGACGATCATGCCGACGAGGAAGGTCCACTGGCAGCTGTGTCTGAAGCGCTCGGTGTGCAGATCACGGAGATGGTTCAAGTCGGGTCGGCACGATCACAGTGGTATCTGGTCGCCCAGGGCGTCAAGTTCTGCGTGGGGACGACACTGGCGCTGATCAGTCTCGATCAGACCAAGGCGCGCATCTTCGAGGCGACCGGGCACATGATCCCGCCGATGAAGAAAGCGCGCTGGGAAGCGCTCGTGGGGCTCATGAGACGAGAGGCTCGCATCGAGGAAGCCGACGAGAGTGTGGAGTTTGGTGCCATGCGCGCCGTGCTGCAGGACTATCTGCAGTTCAACACGCCCGAAAAAGCAGACTTCTACACGGTGTCGAATTCCCGTCCGATCAGGAAGGACGGCGAGATCCTGATCAATCAGACGCACTTCAACCGATACCTCTACGCTTCCGGGGCGAGGGTCAACGGCCTGACGCCGGCCGGATTCCTCAAGGCACTCGGTTGCTCTGCCCGGTCCGTGACGGCTTGGGATGATGACCGGGAAAAGTCCGCTCACAGGAGGTACTGGTCGACGATCGAGGGGCAAAACTAGACCCCCCCCTAAAGGAGGAAAAAACGAATCAAAAAAAAAAATATTTAGCTGGATACACTGGTAACATGGATACAGTGTTGAAATACAAGGATTTTTTGATTCGTGATTTTGGTCACCTTTGGTAACAAGTGGTAACAAATGAACGCCTAGGAGGACCTATACCGCGTGAGGATCTCGGTTTAGTTTCAAAAACAAAAATCTCCCCTTTAGGGGGGGGGTGTGAAGGAGTGGTGAATGTCTGTGTATCTGACCTACGGACCACCAGGCTGTGGCAAGACCACCCACCTAGCCGGTGTGGCGAAGCGAACATCGGATCAACGTGGCGGCAAGGAGCTGCTGATCGGGTCTCTGACAAGGGCGGCAGCTGCAGAGATCGGGATGCGAGATACCGGGGTCCCTGCCGATCACTGTGGGACGCTCCACAGTCTTTGTTATCACGCTCTCGGGCATCCCTCGATTGCCGAAGGCAAGGTCAAGGATTGGAATGCGGAGCGTCCCGAGTGGGCGATGACCGCGCAATCCGGGGCCGAGGACGAGGTCGAGCAGTCTCTCGAGAGATCGTTCATGTCGAAGTTCGAGATCACCGGGGATGATCTGCTGGCTGCGGTGCAGCTGCTTCGAGCTCGGAAGGTTCCCCGTGATCAATGGCGCAAGGCTGCCGGGGTGGGTCCGTTCATCGAGCCGTTCCATCAGGCCTGGTGTGAATGGAAATGGGATTGCGGGCATCTCGACTTCACGGATTTGATCGAGCAAGCGATCGATAGGCATCCGACACCGCCC
>JAAUXY010003938.1_pt1 | contig 25936 bp, 20 predicted proteins | sample 7278121 | NCBI WGS metagenome assembly JAAUXY01 (sample SAMN14350117, study PRJNA611818) | marine sediment metagenome | isolation source: surface marine sediment (1.8m) | place: French Polynesia: Moorea | collected 2018-08 | reverse complement strand
GTATTCGAGCATTTTGAATCGGTTTTCAACACAGCCCTTGGGCGTTAGATGCATTTTTGAGACAGGTTCTATTTGATTTTGCCGAGTATGGCACTGGCAATCGTATTCTTCTGAATCTCTTTGGTGCCTTCATATATCTCACAAATCTTGGCATCGCGATAAAAACGCTCTACCTCATATTCGGTCATGTAGCCATATCCGCCCAGCAGTTGAATGGCCTCGTCCGCCACCTCTACCGCCGTTCGGGCGGCATACATCTTGGCCATGGAGGTCAGTTTGGGGTCAATGCGACCCTGGTCGTAATTCCAGGCTGCCTTATAGGTCAGCAGGCGAGCAAGTTCAATTTTAGTGGCCATGTCGGCCAATTTATGCTGGGTTACCTGAAACTGGGCAATTTTGCGTCCAAACTGTTCACGTTCTTTCACATAGGCCAGCGCGCGATCATAGGCACCCTGGGCAGTACCCAGCGCCTGGGCTGCAACCAGAATACGGCTTTCGTCAAAAAATTCAAGCACCTGATAAAATCCCTTGCCTTCCTCTCCAATCATATTGGACGCCGGCACACGCACGTCTTTAAAATTCATTTCAGCCGTTGCCATCATATGGATGCCCATCTTGTCACCCACATCGGTGGCCGTGACCCCTTTGCGTTCGGCTTCGACCAGGATCAGACTGATGCCTCGATAAGACGGCTGGCATTCAGAATCGGTCTGGCACATTACGGAATAAAATCCGGCCATACCGCCATTGGTAATAAATGTTTTGGTGCCGTTGATGACCCATTCATCCCCGTCGCGCTCCGCGGTGGTATCCAGAGAAGTGATATCCGATCCGTGACCCGGCTCAGTAAAGGCTCCACCGGACAGCATCTGCCCCTCTGCAACCGGGGGCAGGAATTTTTGCTTCAATTCATCGCTTCCAAAACGCAGCACACACTCTGCGGCAAAACTGGATAAAATAACGGCGGAACCGATGGTCGAATCGCGAGCGCAAAATTCGTCGGCAATGATGATATTTTCCAGAACCCCCAGATCCTGACCGGAATATTCTTCAGGAAAGTGTACCCCTACAAATCCCAGGTCACAGGCTTTCTTCCATATTTTGGTAGGAAATTCGTGTTTGCGGTCCAGTTCTAAGGCCAGATCTTTGTCAAATTCACCCTTGGCAAATTCCCGCGCCGCTTTCTGGATCTCTTTTTGCGATTTCGTCAATTCAAAGTCCATGTATTTTCCTCCCCCAATAAATTGGTTTGATTGGCATTACCATAAGGCTGTCGGCTTTTCAAGGGCTTTAAAACCCTCTTGACTGATGGCTCAATCTAACTTAACCTAATCGAGCGTTTCAAATTTTAAAAAGGGTTTTTACATTATATTCAATAAATTCTATCTGTTTATATTTTTCGCCGCTTACCATAATATTGAATCATACTAATGAATTGCGGCATAAGTGATTGTAGAATAAAACGTTCAAATGCTGGAACGTTTTATTACAACCACTAAAAATTTGAAACCCTCTGGGCTTGCCGATCTTACCGCATCTACGGTGTTAGATGCCGTTCCGCATAGACAACTATAGCGAAACGACATCTGCCTTATAGCTGCGGCAACCTCGACAATCGCTCAAATTAGGTTTATTAGTTTAAATGATTCAAACGCAGTGGAACGCGATTAAAATTCGAATGAAAGGAAATTGAAATAAATGTCTTATTCAGTCGCACTGGCCGGCAAAGGCGGAACCGGAAAAACCACCATGGCCGGCATGCTTATAAAATACCTTTTGCAAAAAAATAAAACCCCAATTCTGGCGGTAGATGCTGATTGTAATGCCAACCTCAATGAAGTTCTGGGTGTTGATATTGCCGATACGCTGGGCAATGCCCGTGAGGAAATGAAAAAAGGCGATGTCCCCAGCGGTATGACCAAAGATATTTTTATGGAAATGAAACTTGAGGAAGCGCTGGTTGAATCCGAAGGCTTTGATCTCGTGGCAATGGGCCAGCCTGAAGGGGCCGGTTGCTATTGTGCCGCCAATACATTGCTGACCAATTTTCTGGAGCGGCTGTCGGGCAATTATCCCTATATTGTGATGGACAATGAAGCCGGCATGGAGCATATCAGCCGCCTGACCACTAAAAACGTAGACATTCTTTTGATCGTTTCGGATCCGTCACGGCGGGGGCTTCAGGCAGCGGTGAGAATCGAAGAACTTGCCCGATGTTTGAAAATCGTGGTGGATAAGAGCTATGTGGTCATCAATCAGGCTCGCGAAGCACCTCCGGAGCAAGCGATACAGATGATCAAAAAAGCCAATCTTGAATTGATTGGCACCGTCCCGAAAGATGATTTAATTTATGATTATGATTTCAACGGCCGCCCGACCATTGAGATGCCGGATGACAGTATATCTGTGAAAGCCGCATTCGAAATTTTTAACAAAATTGTTGCTTAAATTTTAGCAAAAGGCAGAGAGAACGATTCATCGCATGTTTGCAATTCAAAAAACAGGTTGATACGCGAATCAGATCCCCTGCTCCAAGCGCCATTTAATTTGCGCTTAGCCCTTAACCTTAGCTTCGGCTAAAAAATTAGCAAAACAGAGTGGAAAATCTATGAGCAAAAGAACCGGATTCCTTTATGATGAAAGATACCAGCAACACCTGACCGGAAACTACCATCCGGAGGTGCCGGACCGGCTTCCAGCGGTTTATAAAGGTATCGGAGACGCAGGTCTGCTGGAGAAGCTGACATTGATCGAGGCCACTCCGGCGGACTTGGAATGGGTGGAAAGCGTGCACGATGCTGGCTACATTAAACGATTCGAAAGCGCATGCAGCATTGGCCACAATATCTTTGACAGCCCCGATAACCAAATGTGCACGGCATCCTACGAAATTGCACTGCTGGCAGTCGGAGGGATTTTAGAGGCCGCACGGCTGATAATGGAAGGCGAACTCGACAATGCATTTTGTGCGGTCAGGCCGCCTGGCCACCATGCCGAAGTCGACAAAGCCATGGGGTTTTGTTACTTCAATAATATCGCCATTGCGGCCCGCTATATTCAAAAAAAATGGGGAATCGAACGGGTGGGCATTATCGATTTTGATGTCCATCATGGAAATGGAACCCAGCATATCTTTGAACGTGATCCCACTGTATTTTACTACTCCATTCACGAGCACCCAACCTTTTGCTATCCGGGCACCGGTCGTGAATTCGAATTGGGTAAAGATGCCGGACACGGATATACCAAGAATTCACCGGTCCTGCCTGGACAGGGAGATAAAGAATACAAGGCCCTGATGCAAAGAGATCTATTCCCTGCTTTTGAAGACTTTAAGCCCGAAGTGATCCTGGTTTCGTCGGGCTTCGATGCCCACATTGACGACAATATGTCCGATATCAAGCTGACGACAGAGGGGTTTTCCTGGATCATTGAAAAGATTGTTGAAATGGCTGACCGGTATTCCCAGGGAAGGTTAATATCGATACTCGAGGGTGGATATTCAATCAGACGGTTGCCCGAGCTGGCCCGCAACCATGTAGAAATTTTATTAAACGCATAATGATTGACCGGTTTGCCCGGATAAAAAGGAGAAAGAACTATGTTTGTTAGCAGATCCATGACGCAAAAAGTAATTTGCATTGGCCCTGACGCCGGCATTTTTGAGGGCCAGGAATTGATGGCCGAAAACAAGGTTCGCCATCTTCCGGTCACAGAGCCCGATGGCCGGCTCATCGGCATTGTAACGGATCGGGACATCAGGAGTGCGCTGCCCTACAAGTTTTTCAAAAAGCCCCCCAGTGAAGAAGAAAAGAAAAATGTTTCGCAATTAAAGATCAAAGACATTATGACCGGCGGCCCGATTACCATTTCACCGACGTATACGATCCAGGATGCACTCTTGATTATCCAGGATGCCAAGGTCGGCGCGCTGCCGGTGGTGGACGAAGACGGCATCTTGAAAGGCATCATTTCGGTTCGAGATTTGCTGCGAGCATTTATCAATGTCCTGGGAATTGGTGAACCGGGCACTTTGCTGTGTATTCTGGTAGAAGAAAAAATCGGGCAGTTGAAAAAAATTGTAGATGCCATCACCGAAGAAAACATCTCCTTTGGCAGCGTTTTGGTCGCCCGCTATTGGGATAAAGATATGCGCGCTGTTTTCATCTATCTGCTGACACAAAATATTGCTCATGTGAAAGAAAAGTTAACAAAAATGGGATATACATTGCTGGAACCGATGGAATGGTACCTGGACCAATTGCCTAAAAATGAATAATTCTCCAATTTTGCACCCCGTCCAAAAGAAATCCAGCCATTGTCCATACGAGGATCTATATATTTATCAACTCGACGGGCGCCTCACATCACAAATACATATCCGCCAGGATTTTTTTATCGGCAACTGGGAAGAAGACGATTCTTCATTTCTTTTTTTTTCTAAACCCGCCGATCCGGAAATAAAAAAATTGTTGCGCGCTCAGCCTCAACTCACCTGTATTGACAGCTACCATATGTCGTACGAACAATGGCAAGGAGCGGCATTTAAACCCTTCGAACACGGATGTTTTCATATCATTGCTCCGTGGCACGATAACGATGTCTTAGAACAGGGCCAGCTTCAGATTATTCTGGATCCCGGTGTTGTTTTCGGTACCGGAACGCATCCCACAACCAGGGATTGCCTGGATGCTTTAGAGCTGGCATACCGCCAAAAAGCACCTGAAGGGATTCTCGATTTAGGCACCGGCAGCGGTCTATTGGCCCTGGCGGCAGCGCGTCTCGGTTGCAAATTAAACCTGGCGGTTGACCTTAATTGGCTGGCCGCTCAAACCGCTGAAAAAAACGTTCGCTTAAACGGTCTCCAAAATCAAATTACCGTCGTGCAGGGATATGCCGAAGATTTTATTGACTGCCCTGCCGATATGCTGATTGCCAATATTCATTTCAGCGTCATGCAAAAGCTCATAAAGGCAACGGGTTTTAGAACAAAAAAACGTTTCATTTTGTCCGGTCTTTTGCGCAGTGAAGCCAAACAGATACGGATTGAACTAGAACGCGTATCGGCAAAAGTGATAAAATGCTGGACCCAAGAGGGAATCTGGCATACATTTTACGGAGAAATAAGAAATTGAAGAAACGTAATTTCTCGTGAAAGGTTGAAGATGATTATCACATGTTGGGGATCCAGGGGTTCAATACCGGTTTCCGGGAAGGAATACTTAAAATATGGCGGCGACACAACCAGTTTAGAAATTCGCACCAATAGCGGAGATATCATTACCGTCGATGCCGGTACCGGTATTCGAAGGCTTGGCAACAAGCTTGCCGAAGAAAACGCACACAATGTTCATTTTCTCTTCACCCACGCCCACTGGGATCATTTGATGGGATTTCCTTTCTTCAAACCCCTTTATTTCGAACGCGCCCACTTTCACATGCACGGCTGTCCATTTCACACCCAGTTTGTGGAGACCATTTTATCAACGGTGATGGCGCCGCCTAATTTTCCGGTGAAATATGACGATGTCAAAGCGCAGATGAAATATGAAAAAGCCTGTCCCCGGGAATTTAATATTGGTTCGATACAGATAACACCCATACCCATCAGTCATCCGAATGGCGGTAGCGGATACAAATTTGAAGAAGACGGAAAATCCTTTGTCTTCCTGACCGATAATGAACTGGGATATATTCATTCCGGTGGCCGCCCGTTTGAAGATTATGTGAGCTTTTGTACCGGCGCTGATCTTTTAATCCATGACAGCGAATACACCCCCGACGAATATCAGACGTATATCGAATGGGGCCACTCCGTATATACCGATGTTCTTAAATTGGCACAGGCAGCGAACGTCAAAAAATTGGGGCTGTTTCATATAAACCAGGAACGCACCGATAACCAAATGGATGATATGGTTGACACCTGCCGACAGTATCTAACAGATCAGGGTCTCAATATTGAGTGCACCGGCGTGGCAAGCGATATGACGTTTGAATTGTAGCAATGGGTTAATAGGTTGAGCCCGTTGCCGGTTTGCCCGTAAGAAAAAAATCAGACAATTTTCCAATTTAAGCGGGCGCAACCGGCTCAATCCGCCGCAGGCGGACCAACCTATAAAGGTGACTTTTAGTTTTATGAAGGTCTATTTAAATCCTTTAGAGAAACGGAGCACAAGTTGGATGAATTGATTAAACAGGCAGCACGGGATCTGTCTGAAGCTAAAATGGTAACGGCCCTAACCGGTGCAGGTATCTCAGTTGAAAGCGGAATTCCGCCTTTTAGAGGAAAGGGCGGTTTGTGGGAAAAATACGACCCCATGGAAGTCGCCCACATCGATGCGTTCCTGCAAGACCCCACTAAAGTCTGGAACCTGCTTTTTAAGGACATGAAAGAGGTATTGGACAAAGCCGAACCGAATGACAGCCACAAAGGATTGGCAAAACTCGAAGAACTCGGAATATTAAAGACGATCATTACCCAGAATGTAGACGGTCTTCATCAGATGGCCGGAAATACTGATGTCATCGAATTTCACGGCAACATGGCCTGGCAGAAGTGCATGGACTGCCATAAACGTTATGAAACTCATGATATCGACATCAACCGGATCCCGCCACGTTGCAGTTGTGACGGAATCTTGCGACCCGAGGCGGTCTTGTTTGGCGAGATGATTCCCCAGGCAGCGCTTTGGCGCTCGCGGCAGGTTGCACAGGATTGCGATGTGATGCTGGTTATCGGAACATCGGCGATTGTTCAACCGGCCGCTCTGATGCCGATCGTGGCCAAAGATACCGGCGCAAAAGTGATTGAGATCAATCCGGAACGTACCCTGCTAACCGATGACATTAGCGACTACTTGATCAGCGGAACCGCCGGCGATGTAATGAATCGCATTATTGCGGATTTGGAAAAATTGCTTTAATTAGAAATTCGGTATTAGGTATTGGGTATTCGTAAATGGACTTACAGAAACATTAACTACCAATACCAAATACCCGATACCCAATATACTTTTAAAAATTGGCCACCTCAATGCAACCCTGCCTGACGGGTAATCAAAACAAGCATGCGTAAAAATTCCACTTCTTGGGTTCAAACGGTTACGCTCAACCCGCCCAGTTTGAAGGACAATACAGCGGATGCGGAGCGCCTCATTCAGGCTTTAAAATCACAGTTGAATACAGCCGCCATTGATATTGATCTTGGACTATTAAAAACGCTGCCGGCGGTCTTACGAGACAGTCGTTTTACAATTCGCTGTATCCTGTTTAGAGAAGGGCAGCGCTGGGTGCTGATCGGAATTGCCGATGCAAAGGCGTTGATCCCGATTGCCGGACTGGCAGTTGATCTGGGCACTACCCGGGTGGTGTTGCGCCTGTTGGATTTGATCACTGGTAGGACGCTGGCAGAATCGGCCTTTGACAACCCACAGGACTCCATTGGACCCGACATACTGACGCGCGTTCATTTTGCCGAAAAAGAAAATGGCCTGCATAAACTCAACAAGCTGATTATCGGCGGGTTGAACGATGCCATCGCAAAATTGTGTAAATCTCAACAAATTACGCCGCAACAAATCTATGCCCTTTCAGTGGCCGGCAATACAACCATGAGCCATCTTTTTCTGGGTCTCGATCCCCGCTGGATTATCCGGGAACCGTATATTCCAGTCGTTAACACACCGGGTGCATTAAAAGCCACAGAACTAAATCTGGAGGTGAATCCACACGCCCGCGTATTTGTTTTTCCCAATATTGGGAGTTACTTCGGCGGGGACTTAATTGCCGGAATTCTATTTTCAGAAATCTATAAAACGCCGCAGACCTGCATTTTGGTCGATGTCGGGACCAATGCCGAAGTGGTGCTTGGAAATAAAAACTGGCTGATCGCCTGTGCCGGCGCAGCCGGGCCGGCCCTCGAGGGCGGCGTCACCCGCATGGGAATGACCGCCGGACCCGGTGTCATTGACCGAATCACATTAGATTCGAATACACTGGCAATGAATATCCACACCATTGAAAATTTAGCGCCCAGAGGGATATGCGGTTCGGGTCTCATTGACCTGACCGCCCAGCTTTTTCTGAACGGCATGATTGACATCCGGGGCAAACTGGTGTCTTCGGTTTGCGGCCCAAAAATCAGAGAGATAGATGGTCTTTTGCACCTTATCGTTGTTCCGGCTGAAATGTCGGCTACCGGTTTGGACCTGACCATCAGCCAGGCTGATCTGGACAGCCTCATGCGGTCCAAAGCGGCCATGTACACGATCCTGGAGACCCTCACCGAATCCGTTGGAATCTCACCGCAGGATTTAGAATCATTTTATGTGGCCGGAACGTTTGGCACTTTTATCAATCCGGAATCGGCCATATCCATCGGCATGCTGCCGGATTTGCCGTCGGACCGGTATAAACCGCTGGGAAACAGCTCTCTTGGCGGGGCAACCCTGGCGCTTCAATCAGACCAATACCAGCAGGAAGCCGGTCACATCCGTGACCGCATCACTTATATGGAGCTCAACGTCAATCAGGATTTCATGAACCGCTTTAGCGCAGCTAAATTTTTACCGCACACCAATCCGAAGCTGTTTCCGTCCGTCAAGACACTTCAAAAAAACAAATAAGGCGTTATATTGATAAAAAGAATGACATTGGATTACTGGAGTGATGGAGTTTTGGAGTGCTGGGGCTAGTAAAGATGAGCTTTCAACTTGTTCGAATTTCAACTTTCCAACACTCCATTACTCCCTTACTCCAACACTCCAAAGGAGAACAGCACCATGCCCAAACCCATCTACCTGGATTATAACGCCACCACACCCCATGACCCGGAGGTCATTGAGGCCATGCGGCCGTACCTGGAAGAAGAATTCGGCAATCCATCGAGCTCCCATTCATACGGCAGCAAACCCGGCCAGGCCGTAACCCGAGCGCGACAGCAGGTCGCATCGTTGTTAAACTGCGAACCTGAGCAAATTATTTTTACCAGCGGCGGAACGGAATCAAACAATTTTGCCATCAAAGGCACTGCCGAAGCCTACTGTAAGCGCGGCAATCATATTATCACCTGTCAGATCGAACATCCGGCAGTTTTGGAAGTCTGCCATTATTTGAAAGAACACGGTTTTGACATTACCTATCTGCCGGTTGATGAATTCGGCCGGGTAAGCGTTGCGGATGTAGCGGCGGCCATAAAAAAAGAAACCATATTGATTTCAATCATGCACGCCAACAACGAGGTCGGCACGATTGAGCCCCTTGACGAAATCGCGCATTTGGCCAAAAAGAATGGCCTTGTTTTTCATACGGATGCGGCCCAATCGGTGGGCAAAATATCAGTCGACGTCGAGGAACTCGGGGTGGATTTTTTGTCCATCGCCGGGCACAAAGTTTACGCCCCTAAAGGTGTCGGCGCCCTTTATATGAGAAAGGGACTGGCCCCCGCTAAATTCATGCATGGCGCCGACCAGGAATCGGCGCGACGCGCCGGTACCGAAAATGTTCTGGAGATCGTCGGCCTGGGGATGGCCTGTGAAATTGCCATGCGTGACCTTGATGAAAATAGGAAGCACATGCAGGCCATGCGCGACCGGCTGTATGAAGGTATCAAAAAAGGATGTGAGCAGGTAAAACTGAACGGGCATCCGCAAAAGCGCCTGCCCAATACACTGAGCATTTCATTTTTTAACTTGGAAGCCAACCGCATCCTGGATTTGATCGGATCGGAGGTGGCGGCTTCGGCCGGGGCTGCCTGCCATTCGGACAGTGTTAAGGTCTCCGGGGTGCTCCAGGCCATGAAAATTCCCATTGAATGGGCCAAAGGTACCCTGCGTTTAACGACCGGGAGAATGACCACCCAAGCCGATATCGACAACGCCGTCCAGGTGATCACACATGCCGTTGGAAAGTTAAAGTAAATCCTGATTGACGAAGGTGATATTTAAAAGTAGTGCAGTGATTGCCGCGAATCTTAGCGGGACTTAATCACCAGCCACAGCAATGCAACGACCAAAATAACCAAACAAGAAATTAAAAATACATTTTCTTCCATATCGCTTATTCAATAATATTCAACTGATCCATTGCAGTTGTAATGGATTCCGCACTATTTGTTGAGGGTGACGGCGTCCAGAAATCGCAGCGAGAGTGGGATCGCTGTTTTTTGGAAGAGGCTGAGATTTAAGCAGGCGACGAATCCTTTCCTTGGTATGCGGATGTGTTCGTAGCAGCGCACCTTCAGGCCTTCTCCGATAACCCTGCCAAAAAAGCCCTTTTAAAAATTGGCTCTGATAGGCTTCCATTTTAGCCAGAGCAGATGCCAGGGCACGGCCATCCCCCATCAATTCTGCAGCACCGTTGTCCGCCCTGTATTCTCGTGTTCGCGAAAGCGCGAGCTGCAAAATCGCACTAATCGATGGCGCAAATATCAACAGAAGAATTGCCGCCCAACTAATGGTGTATTGCCCCCAAAGGAGCAAGGGCAGATTGAGTAATAGAAGGAATTGGCCAATTAAAGACAGTACCTGAATGAGTTGACTTGAAAGCCCCGCAAAGCCCATTATGCGCATATCATTGTGGCGAAGATGACTGATTTCATGGGCAAGTACACCGGCCAATTCATTGGAGTCGAGACGGCGTAACAGGGCATGCGTGACGGCAATGGCTGAAGTTTCTCGATTCCCGACAGTAAACGCGTTCATCGTATCAGCGGGAATATAGTAAAGCTCGGGCAAATGGGGCAGGCGGGCCCGCTGCGATAAGGTCTGCAGCATGTCGTAGAGACGAGGAACCTCCCGGTAGTGCAACCTGCGGGCTTTTTGCATTCTGAGAATGATGTGCGGAGAAACCATTGGCAACATCAGGTAAAGCAAAACGGCGGCACCAACTGCCATTAGCGCAATGGGCTTCCCCCCCACCAGCCAACCCATGAGCCCCAAAAGCATCGCCAGTGATATTACCAGGAGCAAAGATTGAACGGATGTGTAGAGATTATTATTAGACCGATAGGTATTTTTCATCTTAAAAATTATCCTGTTGAGAGTAATTTTCATTCGACAAGGACTTCCCATACATAAATTAGTTACCCAAATCGTATTGTCAATTTTAATTTATTATTTTTTTAGTATATTACTTTTATAAGATTTATCTATAGAGTAATACAAATGGAGCGAACTTCAACCAGCAACCGAAAATGTTAACCAACAAAAACGAGTCATTTTTGTGCCCTTGCTGGGAGGATCGAAATTGCGTCTGACGGCAGGTTGATAGTGTAAATCTGTAGGAAAAAATTTTGGGGGGTAATCGGGAAGCGGGGTTCAGAATGGCAAAAAAGACCCACTATTTCTTTGGCGATAATAAAAAAAGATGTACAAACCGGGGATCAATTTCTTCAGAGGCGACCAGGCCATATTCGCTTTCAATTTCGTTAAAAAGATCCTCAAATGTCTGACCCAGACGATTGGAAATTTCATAGTCTTTCAAGCCGGTTTCTGCCGACAACCAGTTTAAAAACGCGGTTTTCATTTCCAGCGGAATTTTGCCAGTCGATTCGGAACCGGAATCCAGCCGGTCGGGCATGAGTTTTTTGAGGAAGGGCATGAACTGCTTGAGTGTCAAGGGCTTTAATTTCGCACTTTTTAATCTGCGATAGTGCCTGGCCCATAGCGTCAGCAGGAGATTTTTATAGGTCAGAAAGCCGTATTTGGCGGGAGACGCTAACTTGATGTCCATCAACGAGAGTAATTGGTCAACGGCCACCACCTGATCAAAGATCATTTCGGTTTTTCGGACATCTTCAAGGGTCTCAAATTCACGGTATAGGACACCGGCTCTATAATTATCGTATACAACCGGTTTTTTAACCAGAAGACCACCAATTACACCCATCCATTCTTCCCCCCAGAAGGTCAGCCGCAGATCGGCCTGGGCGAACCAGCATTTTGAAAGCCATTTTTCAGCCCGCCATTTTAGCTTCAGCGCCCGGCCAAAACCAACCCTGAATATATCCTGAAGCGTATGACGCGTGATCAAAGCCGCCGCCCGGGCCGGATCCACTTCTTTATCATTTATCATTAACTCTAATCCGATGCTGACATACCCGCTGGCTTTTTTGACAATTTCCTGCAACACTTCGCGCTCACCAATTGTTTTATGATCGGCAACTACAACCTGATTACAGAGGTTGGCAAACTCGGCCTGAATTTGCTGCAACACATTCGGTGGATCAACTTTTTGAAGTGCACGTGTAAAATGATTGTCTTCTTTTAACGCACTCAAAGGAACGACGGGCACCGGCAAAGATGAAACGTGCTGCAATGAGCGGGGAATAAATTTTTTATCTTTCTTATCAAGTTCTCCCGGTTGTATCGGTTGATATATGCCGACGGCTTCATCAAAGGGCAAAAATCCCTTTTCCGCCAGTCGAAGCGAGCGCCAGCGGTAGCAGTCTTCTTCGGTTTCGGCAGGTATGACATGCGCCGCTTCCAGCAAAACACTTTGGAAAGCGTGATGGTCGAGGGCAGCCAGGCTTTGCGTGAGCCGACTTAATAAGGCGCGCCGTTGCGCGTCAATTTGTTTTTCAGATTCAGTTTCAGCTGGAATGTCGTAAAATTTAAAATAATATACATTATCCAGAGTAAAGTATTCATCGCCAAAATCAGACGGATCCTGGTCATGTTCCCGCATTCTGACCTCAAGGTTTCGAAACAAATACAGCTCGACAAATTCAAGCTGTTCTTCCAGAACCCACCGGGTAAACCGCTTTGGATCGGCTTCGAGCAGCAGGGTCAACCAGCGGGTCACCGCCGTCAGATCGATGCGATCCTTTTGCCAGGTCTCCAAGTCAACGATGTGCTCCCACTGTTTGTTGGTTGCCAATGAAAGCAGCGGCAGGGAGTCTTGGGGCCCGATTTCATTAACCAGTAAATAAAAATCCTGTTCCGGAAATGAATGCACCAGGGCCGCTGGCTGGGGATCCGTCAGAATTCGATCGAGCGCTTTTTGGGGGGGCAGTCCCAGGATTTTTCTTCTTTTTTCCTGAAGCTGCATCACCCGCTGCAGTGTTTTTGACTTTTTTGGTTTCTTAACCATTACTCCATTATTCCAGTACACCCATGTCAGGTTAACCGGGTCTCACCTAACGCTCTAGAATTCCAGGGCGCAATTTTCAAAAGCATCAGCATACCGGGAATGGCAATTAAGGTACAAAAGATAAAAAAACTTTCCCAGCCCATATTTTTAGCCATAAAACCAGTCGCCGAGGATGCCAGTTGTCTGGAAAGGCCCATGATACCTGTCAGCAGGGCATATTGGGTGGCGGTAAATTTTTTATTGGTAATACTGGCCATAAAGGCTACAAAAGCAGCCGTGCCCATTCCGCTGCTCAGGTTCTCAAAAGCAATAACACCCGACAGCATGGCAATGTTATACCCGATCTTTGCTAAAATCGCAAAACCGGCCGTTGATAGTGCCTGCAGAATCCCGAAGATCCAGAGCCCGCGATTGATTCCCAATTTAAGCAGCAATAAACCACCCAGGAATGCACCGATCAATGTAGCCGCCGTGCCGAAGAATTTAACAATTGTACCGATCTCGGTCTTGGTAAATCCGGTCTCCAGGTAAAACGGCATGGTGATCCCGCTGGCCATGGTGTCGCCGATTTTATACAATAGAATAAATACCAAAATCCATAGCGCGCCATTGCGGCTGAAATAATCAACAAACGGATTCACCACGGCTTCCTTCAAAGTCCGGGGTGCACCCGAAACCAGCTCGGGTTCAGGGGTCAATAGGGTGGTGATGATACCCGGCAGCATACACAAGGACATGATAAAATATACCTGAGAGAAGGACATGTGATCCGCCATGATCAGGCCGCCCCCGGAGGCCAGCAGCATGCCCAGTCGATATCCATAAACATACATCGAGGAGCCCAGGCCCAGTTCTTCATCGGATAGATCTTCACGCCGATAGGCATCGATGACGATATCCTGAGTGGCACTGAAAAAGGCCACCAGAACGGCGGCAACAATCATCAGCCCGGTGTTTTTAACCGGATCGGAAAAGCCCAATCCCACAATGGCGAGCATCAAAGCAAGTTGGGCCATTAGAAGCCATCCCCTGCGGCGCCCAAGAAAAGGCGGTATAAAGCGATCCAGGAGGGGTGCCCATAAAAATTTCCATGTATAGGGAATCTGCACCAGGGAAATCATTCCAATCCAGGTTAAATCAACACCTTTTTCTGTCATCCAGGCTTGCAATACACCCCAGGTAAGCAAAAGCGGCAGCCCGCCGGAGAATCCCATTAAAAAGGCAACCAGCATTCGACGGCTAAATATGACAGATAGGGTGGATTGTTGGATGGGCAGGTTCAAGTTGAGCATTCCCATTTACCATAAAGAACACGAAGATCCACGAAGATAAATGCTAAATTGTTTTGTTAACTTCGTATCTTTCGTGAACTTCGTGGTAAAAAATGAAAAAGGTCAGGCTTATGATGATTAAGTATTTTCCAGCTGCTGCGGGGTAACGATTGGCCCGTATTTTTCCTTGATTGCAATGAGTTCAGCACGTTGTCGCTTTAAGATATCAAATAATTTGTCGGGAATATTTTTTTCTTTGCCGTAAGCATCTATCTGCAAATCAATCCGAGCAACAATATTGTCGATGTACAATGAAAACTGTTTGATATACAGGTCTTCTGGGTATTCTTTATCGATGCGCTCTTTAAACAGGCGTTTTAGATCTTCATACCTGGGCAAATAACCGATGGGCGTTTCAATCGCATCCACTTCCTGATGGGTGCGCCGCTCCAGCCAGGCCATCCAGGCCTTGACGTCCTTTTTCTCGCCCAGTAATTTGATAGAAGTGCCGCCCCGGGCCTCATCGGTTAAAAAATAATTAAGCCCCGCCAGGATCGGCCGCTTATCATCGGCAATATTGTCACTGTTAAAGAAAACAAACTGCGCGTCCATATACTCTCCCAATGACCCGGGAGTAAAGGGCGCATTGGCCCACGGCTGTCGGCGCACGCCGGTGGCCCCGACCTCAGTCGCGGTGGCTGCCGATACGATACAGGCACCGATAACGACACCGTCATCCGGATTTTTGGCCACCCAGACCGGCGGCATGGTATCGCTGTCGCGGCCGCTATAGGTAATGATGCGGGTCTCCACACCCTGAGGATTCTCATTTTTAGCGGAATAATTTTCCAGAGCGCTGTTGGACAGGGTGCAGCGCGAATTGGGGTGCGATATGGGGACCTCCTTACCGTTTTCGTCAAGCATGCCCAGTTCCCAGGGGCCCTGGAAATTGCGGCCTTTGACCGGCGGCGGCTCTTCCCTGTTGCCGGTCCACTGGGGAATCCCATTTTCATCAATGAGCACATTTGACCAGATGACCTCGGTGCCCGGCTCGCGCAAACACTTCATCAAGTACGGATCCCCCTCCCAGTTAACGTCTTCAACGATCCCAAAGATTCCGCATTCCGGATTCATTGAACGAACGGTGCCATCCTTTGCAATCCACAGTTGCGCCAGATCATCACCCACAAAATAATCCCCGGCCATGGCAGAGGTGGTTTTACCGCAACCGCTGGGCGCCGCACCGACCATCCAGGTTCTGCGCCCGTCGGGGCCTTTAATGCCGGTGATAAACATGTGTTCGGCAATTTGCTCGCCTTTTTTTTCATAGACGGACCGATCGACCGAAAAGCGATGGTTGCCCTTTTTCATCAGCAAGGTATTGCCGGCATAGGTACAGTTGAAGCTATAGGTGGTTAGGTGGCTGCGGTCCATGAATACGCGCGCGTTGGGCAGGTCCTCGGGCCGATTCAGACCTTCGCTGTGGATGTTGGCGTAGAAGTGTCCCAGCTTATCGACTTCTATATCAAATGCCGCATAAATATTGCGATAAAGGATGGCAGCACTGTGCATGACATATGTTGAGCTGGAGATTTCAAGGGCCGGATTTGAGGCCGGCGTGCCCACCGGGCCTCTCAGGAAAAATCCAACCATCATGATTTTGCCCTTCATGATGCCGGACATTTTCTCACGGATATCTTCCTGCGCTTCAGCCCGATCCATTTTTTGCGCCAATGAGCTGACCTCTTCGCCCGGATTGTGGATGTAGTACGTGCGATCAATAATGCGACCCTGTTCTTCTTTTAAATCGAAATGAATCGTATGGCCTTGCATGGGCAGCGTCGATTCTTCCCCTTTTTTCAGAGAATACTCTCTGACAAATTGCCGATCTTCATCGGATCCGGTATCGATGAAAACAGAATCCGGATCACACAGAACAATTGCATTGGCAATTTTCTGAAGCACATCCGGATTCTGAATAAGCCGAAGTTTGTCGAGATTGGCCGCATCCATCTTTTGTTTAAAAACTTTTTGGGCCGCAGATATATCCTTGATCCCGCCCAATTCGGTTACGATATCAATACAGTCTTTTTGGGGTGCCATACCGCTTTCTCCGCTATTTACCAAATTAATGCTTAAACAAATTTGGTCTTATTAAAATTACCTCTAAAGCTTATCATTAGAATACAATAGGGTCAAAAATTAATCTCTCACCAATTGATTTAAAAATCAATTGGTAGTTAATTGAGGGGCCGGAGAGTTTTTAGCTGAAACTTATTTTTCGGAAGATACAGGTAATCTCAAATAAAGTCAGAGCGCCTGTCCGGGATTGCGTGTCAAAAAAGCAGATGGAAAAACTCCCCGACTCCTCATTCAAGATGCATGGGCGGCAACAATTATATCCGACAGTGAACGTTTGGGCACATGATGCACCGCCTTCGTATCCCTCCAGTAGCGAATATTTCCATCCGGACCAACCGTTTCAATCACAACTTCTTCTTTGGGTTTGCCGATCGCCACTACCAGCAAAATCTTAAGATGCGATTCAATATCTAAAATCTCTCTCAGCACCTTTCGGTTGATGGAGCCCAGCATACAGCCGGCCAACCCTTTGTCTCTGGCCCCCAGCAACATGGATTGTCCGGCAATGCCATGGTCGCAGCCAAAATCCTGGCTGATATTTTTGTCGCCCAAGATCACGATATATCCGGCCGGTCTTTCGCCTACTTCCGGTCCCGGCCAGTCTTTTAGATATGCGGCCCAGGCCAGACACGAAAATATTTCCGCATTCATTCGCGAATCGCATGACAGAATGTACTTTAGCGGCTGAAGATTGGCCCCCGAAGCGGACAACCGCGCCAGATCGACCAGCGCCTCCAGCGTTTTTAAATCCACCGGCTGGTCCTCATAAAAGCGCCGGCAACTTCGGTTGGCTTTTACTAAATCGCTGATCATTTTAGTCCTCCTTGTACAAATATGTTTCCTACGGCGGCATATGCCGCCGGATCCAGATGAGTACCTTATCAAACTCCTGTTTGAGTTCATTCAGCGCTTTGCCTCTGTGGCTCACCTGGCTTTTTTCTTTCAGCGTCATTTGTGCAAAGGTTTTGTTCAGCGGCGGGTAGATAAAAATCGGGTCGTATCCAAAACCGTTTTCGCCGGCCGGTCGTTCGGCGATCAAACCCTCACAGCGGGCTTCATAAGTAAGCGCCGGTCCGGATGGAACCGCTATAGACAGGACGCATTCAAAAGCCGCTTTGCGATTGGCTTTACCCTTTAGCGCTTTGAGCAATTTGGCAATCCGTTGTTCATCAGTAGCCTTTTCACCGGCATAACGCGCTGACAATACGCCCGGGGCGCCGTCCAGCGCTTCCACCATCAAACCGGAATCGTCGGCCAATGCCGGAATACCCAAAATTTTGGCCGTGAAACTGGCTTTTTTATAAGCATTCTCATCAAAGGTTTCACCATCTTCTACTACTTCCGGAATTGGTCCAAAATCATCAAGACTTTTTAGCTTTACGGCAAAGCGGATAAGTAGGTCACGAATTTCTATTATTTTTCCTTGATTTTTGGTTGCAATCACTAAAGGAATTTTTGGTGCCATAACATCCTCGCTGGCTATTGAACGCTGCCAGATCTCTATTAGGGCTAAATTGGATCATATCGCTGCGAATGATAGATTATCAGGTTTTTAATTATGGGCGGGTGCTGAACTTGTAAAATAAATCATGGTTGAATTTTTGTAAAGATTTTATGTCATCACCCGCCTGATGATTTTGGCACCTAAGATCTAAAACTCTTTACACGCTAAATAGGGCTGGTATAGTATCAGGGTCACCCCAGATCAAACCGTCGCTATCTAAACATTCAATTCTTAGAACGCATGGCTATCCGCAAAAGATTATATTTTTTATTGGTTTTAATTTTTATGGTCATCATGGCCGGAAGCACGGGCTATTATATTATCTACAATGGAGAGCCCCAATTTTTGGATTGCATATACATGACGGTGGTTTCCCTGACAACAGTGGGCTATGGAGAAGTGATAGAAGTTACCGGCAACGATACTGCCGAAATATTTACGATGGTCCTGATTACGTTCGGCATGGGAATCATTCTATACGGCATAAGCTCTTTGACAGCCCTGCTGTTAGAAGGGGAACTTTCAGGACTCTTTAGGAAAAAGAAAATGGCAAAGCAAATAGGAAAATTAGCAGATCATTATATCGTCTGCGGCGGAGGCGAAACCGGCAGCGGTGTAATTGCCGAGCTGTGTAAAAACAACGAGGTGGCCGTGTTGATCGAAGAGAACACGGAAAGAATCAAGCGCTGCAAGGAGATTTGCGAACTGCTTTATATCCAGGGAGATGCGACCGAGGACGAAAACCTGATTGCTGCGGGAATTGATCGTGCGGCCGGAATTGTCGTCTCGCTGCCATCAGACAAAGACACCCTTTATGTCACAATGACCGCGCGTATGCTCAATACCGGAATCCGCATTATCAGCCGCATGACCAATCAACACCTGAAACCGAAACTGATTAAGGCCGGCGCCAATGCCGTTGTATGCCCCAATGCAATCGGTGCCCTGCGCATGGCATCCGAGATGATTCGACCCACGGCGGTGGATTTTTTGGATCGCATGTTGCGTTCCAGCCGCGGAGACTTAAGGATCCACGAATTAACGGTTTCTGAAAATTCAAAATTCAACGAAAAAGAAATCGGCGAATGCAGTTTAGACCAGCGCTACGGTCTGCTGATTTTAGGCGCCAAAACGCGAGCCCGAGACATTGAATTTAATCCCCCGCCCTCCCAGAAACTCACGACCGGATCAACGCTCATTGTCATGGGGGCTGTGGGGCAAATCGCCAAGGCCAAAGATGCATTTTAATCATTAAAGCATCAACAGGCCATCATTCCAGTCATTCGCAAACTATGAGTAACAAGGATCTCATTCTGGCCATTGATAACGGCACCCAAAGTCTTAAGGCTTTGGTATTTGATTCAGCCGGACAGATACAGGCCAAAGAAGCAGTAACGTTTGATCCTCATTTTTCGGAACAACCGGCCTGGGCTGAGCAACATCCGGAAATATTCTGGAAATCACTGATTCAGGCCTGTCAACGTATCTGGAACGGCCATAAGGTCGATAAAGACCGCATCGCCGGTGTCGCGATCACCACCCAGCGCGGAAGTGTCGTTAACGTCGACAAAGATGGCAATCCGCTGCGGCCTGCCATGATGTGGTTGGATCAACGCAAAACCTACGGGCTGCCGCCGGTGGGCGGTCTCTGGGGCTTGGTCTTTAAGATTGCCCGTTTAACAAAAACGGTTGGCTATCTGCAACAGGAAGCCGAAGCCAACTGGATCCGAACCTATCAGCCCGAAGTCTGGCAAAATACGCATAAATTTCTACTGCTTTCAGGCTACCTGACCCACCGGCTGACCGGTAATTTTATCGATTCGATCGGTTGCCAGGTAGGTTACATCCCATTTGATTACAAACGCTTGTGCTGGGCAGCCAGCTGGAACTGGAAATGGCGGATATTGCCGGGTATTGATCCATCCATATTGCCCGACCTGGTTGCACCCGGAAAGGTGCTGGGTGAGATTACCGCGGGGGCGGCTGAAGCGACCGGCATACCTAAAGGTCTGCCCCTGGTTGCCGCAGCGGCGGATAAAGCCTGCGAGGTCATCGGTTCCGGCAGTCTTGAGTCATCTATCGGCTGTTTGAGCTACGGCACAACCGCCACCATCAACGTCACTCATAAAAAATATATTGAGCCTATCCCGCTTTTACCGGCGTATCCGTCGGCCGTGCCGGAACATTATACGGTCGAAGTTCAGGTGTACCGGGGATACTGGATGGTCAATTGGTTTAAAAATGAGTTCGGCTATCCGGAACAGCGGGAAGCCTTAAAACAAGGCGTAGAGCCCGAAGCGTTATTTGACAAATTGGTGGAGCATGTCCCACCGGGTGCAATGGGACTAATGCTCCAACCTTACTGGAGCCCCGGTCTAAAAATGCCGGGCCCCGAGGCCAAAGGTGCCGTCATCGGTTTCGGTGATATCCATACCCGCGCCCATCTGTACCGCTCGATTCTGGAGGGGCTGACCTATGCCCTGCGCGAGGGCAAAGAGCGCATTGAACAGCGCAGCGGCACCCGAATTAACAGCTTGCGCGTTTCCGGCGGTGGAAGCCAAAGCCGTATTGCGATGCAGTTAACCGCAGATATTTTCGGGCTACCTACTGCCAAACCCCATATTTATGAAACTTCCGGTCTGGGGGCCGCCATTGATGCGGCCGTCGGGGTTGGGCTGCATCCGGACTTTAAAACCGCAGTCAAGGCCATGACCCATGTCGGTGAGGTCTTTGAACCCAATCAAAAAAACCATGACCTCTATGATGCTCTTTATCACGATGTTTACAAAAAAATGTATAAACGACTAAAGCCACTGTATGAACGAATTCGCGCAATCACCGGGTACCCCAAATGAGTCAACGACCCCACGCACAACGGGTGGCTTCAACTTTGCCGCCTTAGGCAGGAAAATTAGTAATTTCAATATCTTAAATACAAATCTCCAGCGCCGCCAATGGTCTTTACAAAGTTTCAGGGTTGTGCCATAAATCCTTCCAGTTAAATTCATCTTCTAAATGTGATTTGGGGATTTGCCAGGTCAGGCTGTCCCGATTACAAAATATCGAATTTCATTGCGATCCTTGCTCCCGATGACGGCTGCGCGCGCCTAAGAGTTTTATAACGAAATATAATATCTTAAATTCCATGCTAAAAGAACTGTCCATTCGAAATTTTGCCATCATTGATGATCTGCAGATCTGTTTTTCCGATGGGCTGACAATTCTCAGCGGTGAAACCGGTGCCGGCAAATCCATTATCCTCAATGCGGTGAACCTGTTGCTGGGCAGTCGCGCATCCGCGGATATGGTGCGTACCGGGGCAAAAAACGCCGAACTGGAGGCGCTTTTCCAAATAACCGGTTCAAGCCGGGTAGCGGAATTAATGGCCGAGCACGGCTATGATTCGTCTGAAGGTCTGCTGGTAAGACGCATTATTTCCCGCAGTGATGCCAATCGGGTATATATAAATGGACGTATCGCCACGATTCAGTTGCTGAATGCCATCACCGAGAACCTGGCCAGTATATCCGGGCAGCATGTTCATCAGCTGTTGTTAAAAGAAGAGCAGCATCTATTAATTTTGGATCAATTTGGTGGTCTGATGCCGTTACGGCAGGAGGTCAGCACATATTATCATCAAATGCTTCCGCTGCTCGAAAAATTAAAGGAGTTAAAAACGATTGAAGAGCGGCAGGCCGAACAAATTGAACTGCTGCAGTTCCAGCTGAAGGAAATAACAGCCGCCAACCCAACCAGGGGGGAGGACAGAGCGCTTGAACAGGAAAGAGTGCGGCTCAAAAATGCCGAAGAATTATATCAGGTTGTATACAACAGCATCGAATCGCTCTATGGCGCATCGGGTTCGGTTATCGAAAACCTGGTGGGTGTAAAAAAGAACCTGGATCGGATCAGCCAAATCGATCCCCAATTGAAATCAAAGACCGCCAAACTGTCTGAAACCACCTATCAAATTGAGGATCTCATTGAAGGGCTGCGGAGCTATCTTAACTTGATTCAGATGGACGAAAAGCAGCTGGAGGCGGTTGAAGAAAGACTCGATACGCTCAACAAACTGAAACGCAAATACGGTGGATCAATTGACACGGTATTCGACAAACGCAAGTCCATCGAACAAGACCTTGCCAGTGTTGAAAATATTGCTGATTCAATTAGAGACACCGAAACTCAAATCGGCCAATTGCATAAAAAATTGAAAGACCGGGCTTCAAACCTCTCCCGTAAAAGAAAACAAACAGCCGAGAAATTTGGCAAAAAAGTCATTAACCAACTGGCCACGCTAAGAATGTCGCAGACGGAATTCAAGGCTTCTTTACAGACGATAGTGGCTGATGAAAAAACACATCCCTACCTGACTGCGAATCATCACATGATATCTGAAACCGGTACGGATCGGGCGACATTTTTAATTGCGCCCAACATCGGTGAGGCATTAAAACCCCTGGCCAGTATTGCCTCGGGCGGAGAACTGTCACGGGTGGTTCTGGCACTAAAAGCCCTGCTGGCCAGAACCGATTCTGTAGAAACCGTCGTTTTTGATGAAGTCGATGCGGGCATTGGCGGAGGGGTGGCCGAAGTCGTTGGCAAAAAATTAGCCGATCTCGCTAACCATCACCAGGTCATCTGTATCACCCACTTGCCTCAAATCGCCAAATTCGGCGATCAACATTACCGAATTTCGAAACAGGTATCCAAAGGCAGGACCCACACATCGATTGACCTGCTCGGCGAAGCGGATCGTACCAGAGAAATCGCTCGAATGCTGGGCGGTGAGAAAATTACACAGGCAACCCTGGAGCATGCACGTGAGATGCTCGAGCGATAGTCAGCCGGACCTGGCACTGAATAAGGAACACAGGAGAAACGCAATGCCGAAAACCTTAATGATAGTGGCCATTTTTATATGTGTACTGACATCGCCGGGCGCCAGTGATAATGTTGCGCCTGCATTACGGGCCGATATTGAAAAATTAATGCAAATGACTGGACCACCGGATGTCACCAAGCAACTTTCAAGCTTTTTTATTCGCCAGATGAGCCAGGCGATTAAGGCATCGCGCCCGGATCTGCCGGCCAAAACCTATCGGATCTTGAGTGAGGAAATCAACAGGGTTATTGAAGAACAAATGACGGCAAAAGGCGGTTTCCTTGATATGGTGATACCCATATATGCCAAGCACTTTAATCATAAAGATATAAAAGGATTACTCAGGTTTTACCAGACTGATTTAGGAAAAAAAACAATAAAGATATGGCCGCTAATTCTTCAGGAAAGCATGACCCTCGCGCAGGATTGGTCAAAATCACTGGGGCCCATCATTCAAAAAAATGTAAATACGCGTTTCAAAAAAGAGGGGATTGATCTCTCTGTTTAATTGATATTTCTGAGTAGCCATCAATTTCGCCGACCCAATACGTTCCTCGTATCAACGAATACCTGCGTATTTCTCAATCAAAATGAGCTTTTAATTGGATTCAGTTATTTATCGGGAAAGTTGGCGGAAAATTCCAATACGCCGCCGGCCAGTCCCCTTGACCGATGGCCCGCAAATCCTTATAATAGTCGCCATATAATTATTCAAAAGCGACCATCACCTCGATTTTCACATTTGCCTTCAAGAGCCCATTTCCAGTTTTTAGAGGTGGGCTTTTTAAGTTGGGTAAATACCTAACCCGGATCCGCCGGAGGCGGAAATTAAATTGCCACCAAGGCCCCAAGACACAGGGCGGAACCTTTGGCGGTGTCTATTTTTGCGTCTTTAGGCTTTGGTACGCAAATGTTTTGTTTTAAAAAGTTCAGTTTTGTTTTAAGAGGCCAAGAGCGAAAAAACCAATACCCGCCCCTATCATTTCAAGGAGTTAAGCTGTGCTAAATAAATATCAAAAACCTTTATTCTGGATTTGTTTACTGGCGTTCTGCATCGCCTGGAATTCGCCGGTGAATGCCAAGCCAGGTACCTGGTTTAACGCAAATGCAAAAGCATCCCTAAAAACGACCGTGATAAACAAAACCCTGCTGATTATGCCGCAGTTGAACAAATTAAATTTTGGATTCGGAAGGCATAAAGGTATTGAATATTTCTATGAAAAGACCGTCAGTAAAATATTTTTCCAGAACCGTAAATTGGAGGTTGATGTAATCGATGTCATCATTGAAGGCCACAATATCACTCTTGAGCTCTCCCATTCCATGCTGGGCACGGGTACCATTAAATTTTTTCTCAGCGATGAACTCATCGAGCAAACCACCGCCGAGGGTATACAGATGATCCTGCTGCAAACGCTCGGCGACGAAAATCATCAGTATGTCGTCCTTGACCCGGAGAGTAAACTTTACCATTTATGGTCCTGCAACCATTCCCTGGATCCGAACCTGGCGGCCCGTATGAGACGCGAGGATGCAGAAGCGCAGGGGTATCGTCCCAGTCAGTTCTGCTTTAAAGAAATACTGTACATCCCTCAGTTCTCGGTGGAAAAGATTCTTGAAAGAGAGTGGGCCATGCGGCTGCGCGATTATGAACCGATTGCGAACGGTTCAAAAAAACAAGCGCTTTTGACAGAGGCCGGCCAGAAGGTGTTAAGGAACTGGCCCCTTAAGCCGATAGGCTACAATTACGCGTTTTATTTATCAGAAAGCCGCCGCATTGACGCCTTCGCCATACCGACAGGGAAAATCATTATCACCACAGCCCTCTTTGACTCGCTGGCAAATGCAGATGAACTGGAGGCGCTTCTCGTCTATGCCATTGCCCATATCGAGCAACGACACAGCTTAAAAGAGTATTATTCATGTCTGCAGGATGCAGAATATGCGGATGCGATGAAAAAATTGGCATCGGCTGCCGGCTCTCTGGCCGGACCCGCCAGCGGCATAATTTCAGGCGCATTAAATGCGGCCATGCCGGAAGCAGCCTGTAATCCACAATCGCTGGGTGGCTATCAAAATATCTATGTACAGGAAGCCGATGCCATGGCCTCCCTGTATTTTGAAGTTCATGGAAAAGACAAACGCGCAATCATGTCATTAATAAAAAAACTGCAGTTTAGCGAACTGTCCGACAAACTACACCCGGATCAACGCCTAAGCGGTGCGAGTGAACATAATTATCATAATCGCCTCAACCGCATCAAAAATACCCGGATGGTATATTTCGGAAAAAATATGAATTTTGTATTAAAGCGAAAAGGAAAACCACCGGTTCAACTGGATTTGATAGGCCAGCGTTTCTATAAAAAAGAAAATACGTTGCTGGCCTATATTGATGAGAAAGACCTGTTGCCCTTGAATCAGGCTTCCAATGGCGACCTGATCACCAAACTTTTGATTAAAAATAAGGAAGGAAACCATCGTTTCGTGCTCAATGACGAATTATTAACCGAAGGCGTATGGGGCGCATATTTAACATTCGAAGCATCATCATCTCAGAAACAGGATGCATTGCAAAACATTGAAAGAGTTGTTCTCTCGGTCGTTCCGGCCAAAGGACCCGCTGATCGAGAGTCCAGTACGCCAGAAGATAAATCAATTAGAGGGACAAGCGACTTATTAACTGATCAAAACGGCACGCAATACGGCTTCGTGCCAGGAAAGATTGAATGGTAGACAAATCAGAGCCGTCATGCGCTCCGCGCCGGGTTCGGATAGTAACTTTTAGAAAACGGTTCATTATTTTCGGCCACTCAGGGCTTCCAAACCAGCTTTTGCCGCCATTTACCCATCACCACCCCTCCCACAATTATGTCAGCATACTTTTTATATCTGACTGCGGCTTACCGTATCTTCGGATCGTTTAACCGGTATAAAATTGCCATAGCCGTATACGGCGAGTGCCAGTGTCTTTAATACTTCAAGCCCGACATAAATGGTATGCAACCCTGACGCCTGCGGTTGTTGGCCCTGCAGGATAAG
>JAAUXY010053889.1_pt1 | contig 25996 bp, 24 predicted proteins | sample 7278121 | NCBI WGS metagenome assembly JAAUXY01 (sample SAMN14350117, study PRJNA611818) | marine sediment metagenome | isolation source: surface marine sediment (1.8m) | place: French Polynesia: Moorea | collected 2018-08 | reverse complement strand
GCAAGGTTGAGCTGCACGGCCAGGCGTTCGCGATCGCGCTTGAGCGCCTGCAGGAGATCGTGAAACGATTGTTTGGTGTCATCGCCAATCTGCGTCGACATAGTGCTTTCCTGAATTGCTGTTTATTTTCTAATTTCAGCACCGGGACCTGCTTCACGACATCCGTATTTCTACTATGCGCGTTCACGCCCGCTGATCGACACCGTCTCGGAGTTCTGGTCTCATTGGAGGCATGATGAAGCGAGCAGCCATTGTCGTGATGTTGCTGACCGTGCCGAGTTTCGCGGTGCTTGCTGAAGTCATTTCGTCTCCGCAACCACCACCGTTTGCAGAATGCGAAAACGAATACCCCGATAGCATTGTCGGTACCTGGCGCTCAGATCCCGTCTGGACGCGCGAGGAACTGGTCAGGAGCGATCCCGACGCCGTGACCTCGACCACCAATACCGTCGTCGACGGATCCAATGCGACGAGCCATAACATCAGTTTTACAGAGAACACCTATAGCACGACTCTACGCGGCCTCGGTCAGCTCACGCGCGAATATCTCGTCGTCGGCGGCAATGCGCGTCACTATCTTCTGGAGCTTCGCGATGTACACGGCGCCACGCACAATCTGCCGATCGAGCTCGTCCCCTGCGGGATCGTCATCGAAACGAACACCAAGTGCGAGGAGACGTTCTGCCTGAACGCGCTCGACGACATGTTCAAACTGATTGCCGAGCAGCACAGCGGTGACGACGTCGACCCCGCGATGGTCGCTGCGATCAGGGAACAGGCGCTCGAGTCGATGGCTGAGCAGCCAGATCTGCGGGTGCGGAACTACTACCGCCGGATTGCTGAAGAGTAACCCGTGCCGGGAGCTGTTAAGGCAAAGGTGAGTTGACTACGAGCAGGGAGCACGACAGACGGTCCAGTAGGCCGTCCAGGAGCGTCTGCCAATCGAGGCTCTCATCCACGTCGGCAACCAGGAGGCGTGCGTCTTCCTGTTGACATAGCCTGATGATGTTCTCTTCCGTAATCTCCTCGACCTGCACATAGCGGCCCATGCCGCGCTCGCCTGCAGAAAACGAGTCCACGGGACGGGTGGTCGCCAGGACGAGCTCGAGCCCTTCCTCGGCAGCAATGTCCGCCGCTTTTTCCACCGTGGGCGCGCTCACCTGAGAGTTACCGGCAACGACGAGGACGCGCGAGCCGGTTTCCCAAGGCTCGTTGACGAACATGAGCTGACGGTGCCTGGACATGAGATTATCGAGCTGAATCCGCCGCAGCGAACGCAGGCCCGGACCGCGCAGTGGACGGCACAGCACGACAAAGTCGGACTGCTCCGCGACGTCCGAGAGCATTTGCGCTGGCTCACCGCGGATGGTTTTGAACGAATGGTGCAGGCGCAGATGCTTCGCCGACTGCTCGAACCTGGCGCGCACCTCGGCAGCCTGACGCTCGAGATCCTGCTGCATACGCAACGGGTCGAGGCGTTCGGCTTTGAGACTCGTCAATGACACCTCAACAACCCCGGGCAGAGCCGCCGCGCCGTAGAGCGCCTCGTCCTCGATAAAAAGACCAATGACCCGTGGTGCGCCGCTGCCGGCAAGCGGACGTATGGCGCGCAGCGCAGCCACATCGGCCGTGCCGCACTCGAGGACAAATACAACACGAGTCGAATCAGTCATGATCTTCCTCCGGGCGCTGCAGGTTGTGCCTGGCGATGGTGTGGAGTTCCTCGAGGCGCTCTCTGATCGCGAGGTTGACCTCCTCCATGTCAGCAAGCTCCTCGTCGTCCGCGGCGAGCAGAAGGGCGGCCGCCTCGTCAACCGAAGCAACCGCGTAGATATGGAATCTGCCCTCGGCGACCGCGGCTACCACGTCGTCACGTAACATCAGATGCGGCAGATTGGCTGCCGGGAGAATGACCCCCTGGTCTCCCTTCAAACCCTGTTCGTTGCAGATTTCGAAGAAACCCTCGACTTTCTCATTGACGCCGCCCACGGCCTGCGCGTTGCCATGCTGATCCATGGAGCCGGTTATCGCGAGGCGCTGGTTGATCGGCCGATCGATGATCGCTGACATGAGCGCGCATACTTCTGCTATGGAAGCGCTGTCCCCTTCAATGCCGCCGTAAGACTGCTCAAAAACGAGGCTTGCATGGAGCGCAAGGGGGTGCTCTTTCGCGTAGGTTGAGGCGAGATATGACGAGACGATCATGACCGCTTTGCTGTGCAGCTTGCCGCCCAGCTGCGCCTCCCGCTCGATGTCGAGAAACTCACCGCGACCGAGCCGCGCCGTAGCAGTAATGCGCACGGGCTGGCCGAACCGGGCTTCACCGATGCTCACCACCGACAGGCCGTTGACCTGCCCGACTTTGGTGCCTCCGGACTCGATACGGATGAGGCCGCGGGAGATGTTTTCCCGCACGAGCTCGCGGAACCTGTCCAGGCGGAACACCCGACTGTCGATAGCGGCGCCGATGTGCGAGCGCCGAATGAACGCCTGCCCTTCCTTGCGCGCGTAGAAGTCACCTTCCTGGATCAAATCCCTGATCTCGCTCATATGCGTGGAAAGACGTTCGCGATCTTCGACCTGACGGCTGCAGTGTTCCAGAATGCGTCCGACGGCGTCGGCATGCAGGGGCAGCGTCGGAATGTCCCTGCTCATGCCGGCAAACTTACGCGCGTACGCGAGGCTGTTCTCCGCGTTCCAGTCGGTATGGTCGGCAAAGTCGGCGACCACCTTGAAGTGCTCGGCAAAGTCAGGGTCGTACTCGCGCAGGATGTGATAGATGTAGCGCGAGCCAAGGAGAATCACCTTGACGTTGAGTGGAATCGGTTCCGGTTCAAGCGACACCGAATAGGTCAGGTTAAGCAGCTGACTGACCGATTCGATACGTATGGCCTCGTCACTCAACGCCCGCTTCAGAGCTTCCCAGGCAAACGGTTTCTGCAGGACTCGCTCGGCATCGAGCAACAGGTAGCCGCCGTTTGCTTTGTGCAGCGCGCCCGGCCGGATATGGCTGAAATCCGTAACGGGGTTGCCGTATTCCATACGATGCTCGAGCTTGCCAATCAGGTTTTCGAGACTGGGGTTGCTCTCGTAGATCACCGGCGCGCGGCCATCGACCCCGGCGTCAGCGATCAGGTTGACGCTGAATCGATCGAAGAAGTCAGCCGCGGGGGGCTGCAGAAAAGGCAGGCTGGGCTCCGCTTTGCCCGCCGCAATCAGCACCTTGTCTATGTTGTCGAGCACCTGCTGCTCGCACTCGTCCAGATACGCCATGACCTCGGCGTGGTCCTGATACAACGTCCGCGGTCTTCCGAGCACGTGCGCCAGCGCCTTCTTAGCGGTTTCCATCTGCAGCGACTGCTTCTGCTCTGCAAGCTCCTGCTGCTTCTGCGGATAGTCGCGCAGCCGTTCGACGAGCCTATCGGTCATGACGGAAATCGCTTCCTGCACAGCCCGGCGGTCCTTCTCTTCCAGCGCCAGGAACTCTTCGTGCTCCATGACCTTACCGTCCGCCACCGGTGCAAAAATGAAGCCGTTGGGCGTCGACAGCATGGCGAGACCCATCTCACGCGCCTCGCTTTCGAGCGCTGCGGCATCTTCGCTCTGGCCTTGCTGAAAGGCGTTCGAGAGCGCCTGCAACGCGGTCTGAAACTCCTCTGAAGAAAACGCCGCAGGCACGACGACGAGCACGTCTGCGGCAAACGCCTGCATGTGATGTCGAAACAGGCGACCACCGCCCGGGGGGAAGCTGAGCGCTATGGGCCTGCCTGGATCCTCGAAGTTTTCGACGTAGCACCAGTCGAGCGCCGCTTTGCGTTCGTGCGCAAAAGCCTGCAGCCGCCCCATGATGATGGCGCGCTTGTCAGTCTGCGTGGCGCCAAGGGCGTAGAGGTTGTAGCCCGCAAAATCCATCTGCACGCTGAATTCCAACGCTTCCTGCGCGCGCGATTGCGCAATGGGCTCATCCAGCGGCTCAAGATCCGCCGTCGAGTCGAAGTCGAGCTCCTCGAGGTTGGCTCGACGCAGGAGATCATTCGGCTGCAGTTCCACAGGCTTCCACGGTCTGTGCTGATCGTTATTGTCATTTCAACACCGCGCAATCAGCCGGGAATATCCGTAGTTCTACTATGCCTCGTAAGGCGGCACTTCAGGCAGCTCTTCGGCAGTGAGTGTCTCCTGCGTCAGCAATCGGCCTGCGGTTTCATCCAGCAGCGCTCTGTGCGTCTCGAGAATGGCCACCGCCCGCTTGTAGGCATTTTCCACAAGCTCCCGCACCGCTTCGTCGATCTGCCAGGCGGTCTGCTCGCTGTAGGTATGCGGCGTGGCTGTCGGCAATCCGCTGACGTCGAGGTATGTTGGTCTTTCACTGTCGTAAACGACCTGACCAAGCTGTTCGTTCATCCCGTAGCGGGTCACCATCGTGCGTGCAATTGCCGTGGCGCGTTCGAGATCATCCTGGGCGCCGGTGGACAGCTCAGCAAACGCCAGGCGCTCCGCCGCCCTGCCGCCAAGCAGCGCCGCCATCTTGTTACCAAGCTCCGCGCTCGTCATCAGGTAGCGATCCTCCGTCGGCCGCTGGATGGTGTAGCCGAGCGCACCGATACCGCGGGGGATGATGGATATTTTGTGCACAGTCTCGACCCCTGGCAGCGCCAGACGCACGAGGGCATGACCCGCCTCGTGAAACGCAACCACTTCGCGCTCATGCGGGTTCAGGATTCGGTTCTTCTTCTCCAGGCCGCCGACGATCCGTTCCACGGCCAGAGTGAAATCTTCCATCGACACTTTTTCCGCGCCCCGCCGCGTTGCCAGAATGGCGGCTTCGTTGACCAGATTGGCCAGGTCCGCGCCGCTGAAACCAGGCGTGAGGGCGGCGACGTCCTCCAGCGGCACGTCTGCCGCCAGCGTAACTTTGCGCGTATGTACCTTGAGAATATCGACACGCCCGCGCTTGTCCGGCCTGTCCACCAGCACCTGGCGGTCGAAGCGACCTGCACGCAGGAGTGCCGGATCGAGAATCTCCGGACGGTTGGTTGCCGCCAGGAGCACGATACCCTGGCGCGGATCGAATCCATCCAGCTCACTCAGCAGCTGGTTGAGCGTCTGCTCTTTCTCGTCGTGACCGCCCATGGCCGGACCAATCCCCCGGGCACGTCCCAGCGCATCGAGCTCGTCGATGAATATGATGCAGGGAGAGCTGGCTTGCGCCTGTGCAAAAAGATCGCGCACGCGCGCGGCGCCCACGCCGACAAACATCTCCACGAATTCCGAACCGCTGATGGAGAAGAACGGTACGCCTGCCTCGCCCGCTACCGCGCGCGCGAGCAGCGTCTTTCCCGTCCCCGGCGGACCAACCAGCAGCACACCCTTGGGGATACGCGCGCCCAGGCGCCCATAGCTCTCCGGCGCGCGCAGGAAAGCCACAATTTCCTCGAGCTCCGCGCGCGCCTCGTCGACCCCGGCAACGTCATCGAACGTCACTTCGATGTCTTTCTCGACGTAGACTTTGGCTTTGCTCCTGCCAATCGACATCAGGCCGCCGCCGAGACCCTGCTTGTCGGCGAGCCTGCGAATGAAGAAGAGCCACACGCCGATGAATATGGCCGCGGGCACCACCCAGGAGAGCAGATTCGTCACCCAGTTCGTCTGTCGGACCCCTTCGAACTCGACGTCGAATGCCGCAAGGTCCTCTGCAAACTCCGGGTCGATGCGCACGGTGCGAACATACTCGTGGCCTTCGTCGTCAGGTTGTCGCAGGGTCCCGCGTATCATCTCGTTGGAAACGCTGACCGATACAAGACGCCCTTTCTCGAGCAGCTCGCGAAACTCACTGTAAGCAACCGTGCGGGTGCGCTGAGACTCGTCCAGATAAACCTGCAGCATCAGCATGACCGCAATGGCCGCCAGCACGTACCAGAAGTTGATGTGAAGTTGTCGGTCGAGTTCCTGGCTCATGAGCTTCTCAGTGTTCTCCGGTGTCAGCCCAGCTGGCTGCGCAGACGCACCCCCTCCTTGACCCGATCCGAAGGATGCAGCACCACGTTGGCACCCTGATCCAGGCCGCCACGCACTTCCGCAACGGTACCATTGCGACGCCCAAGCTCAAGCTGGACTTTGACCGCAACGCCGTCCTCTTCGGCAAAAGCTGCCCAGCCGCCATCACCGTCCCGGAATACGGCCGTCAGTGGAATGGTCAGCGTCTCCTCTTGTTCCCACACGATGACGTTCGTTTCCACCTGGTAACCATGACCGAGACGCCGCCAGTCGTCTGCCGGCGTCGTCAAATCGATCACCACGTTGACACGTTGCTCCTCGATCCCGAGCGCGGAGACTTTCGTGAATCCGCTGGGCTCCACATAACGTACCTGTCCTGCCAGCGGTTGCGCGCCGCCCCAGTGGTCGATGCGTACCGGGTGCCCGGCTTCGATCTTGACCGCGTCGGTCGACAGGTAATCAGAGACAATTTCGAGATTCGCCGGATCGCCGATTTCAAGCAGCGCATCGCCGGCGCGTACCACGCGCTCGCTCTCGCTGACGATGTTCAAAATTGTGCCGCTGACCGGCGCTGTGAGATAGATGCACGCGCAATCCATGCGTCGTCCGCTGGCTGGGGAGAGCAGGCGCGCACGCGCCTGCTCCAGCTCGTAAACGCTGACATCAAGCGCTGCCTGCGCCGTTGCCAGTGCCGCCCGGCTGGTTTTGAAAGCGCGCTCTGCAGCGTCCAGCTCCCGGCGCGTCACCGTGCCCTGGGCAAAGAGGTTCCGAATACGCTCGTGATCGCTGGAGGCGAAATCGAGCTCAGCTTTCGCACGTTCCACTTCCGCGGACGCCAGATCCCGCGCGGATTCAGCAGCTTTGGCCGCAGCGCTCGCCTGCGCTTCGCTGCGCTCGTCCAGGAAGGTTGGGTCGCCGGGCTCAATGCTGACCAGAATGGTCTCGTGTTCCGTCACGGGATCACCAACATGGCTCTCTATGCGTCGCATCAACCCGCCTACCGGTGCTGAGAGGATGAAGACATCGTGGACACGGGTCTCACCCTCCGCATTGAGCTCAATACGCATCGGTTCCTGCTGCAGGGCGTACAGCTCCACCTGCACCGGTTGCGGTCGCAACGCCAACCCGATGGCAATCGCAACAACGATGCCAACGCATGTCCATATGATGATCCGCTTGAAGTGGGCAGGCATGGTTACTCCCTGGTTTTGAGCACTTCGATGAGATTGAGGCGATGGATTCTACGCCGCACCACCGCCGCGGACAGCGCGGTTACCAGCAGCACATACGTAACGGCAAGCGCGTAGCTGGAAGGCGCAATCTTCAACGGGATGCGGAAAAGCTCCGTGTTGAAGGCGCTCGCCATGAGGTTCGAGAGACCCAACCCCAATACGCACCCCAACGGCAAAGACACTACCGTCAGCAGAGCTACCTCGCCTAGTAATATGTAGCCGATCTCTCCGCGCGTGAAGCCCAGCACGCGGAGCGTCGCCAGTTCCCGTCCGCGCTCCGACAGCGTAATTCGTGCGCTGTTGTAAGCCACACCAAACCCCATTACGCACGCCAGCCCCCCGAAAATGGTGACGAAGACCATCAGATTCTCTTTCATCGTATCGTCGAACGAAGCGACGGCTGCGTCACGCAGCATGACCGCGGCGATTGTTGGAATCTCCTTGATCTTTTCATACAGCGCCTGCTGCTCGGCTTCGTCTACCAGCACGCTCACGTACTCCACCAGCCCGGGGTCTTTCAACAGCCCGTTCAGACGATCGATGTGGACATAGGCCGGCATACCGAGGTAGGTCTCAACGGTGTCCACCACGGTAAGCTCTACACGCGGCTGCCTGCCTTCGAGAATTTCTACCCATATTCTGTCGCCGCTCGAGACACCCAGCTTGGCTGCGAGAAAACTTCCCAGCACGACGCCATCCGACGGGGTTACGAGATCCCGCTTGGTGGCGTCGTCGTAGATGGGTTGAAGCTGCGGCTGGCTCACAAGGCCCATGAGCGAACCACGATGCTTGATGTGTCCCGAAGCAAGCTCCGCGCTGACGATCCGCATGGGCTCCACGCTCATCACTCCAGGCAGATTCGCAACGGTTTCCAACACCTCACGGTTGCGGGGTTCCGCCATACCGAGCATGAGGTGCTGCCTTTGCGCATCATAGAAATGACTGCGCGAAAGATACTCCAGCGAATCAGACCACTGCAGCGTCAGCACGAGCAAGGATACGGACGCAGCCATGCCGCACAGCGTCAGCGCCGCGCGTACCGGCCATCTGGCAATGTTCCGCAAGACGATACGGGACGGTTGGTCCAGCCAACGTCCCCAGGCGAACCGCGCGAGCACACTTTTGTGGAAACTGGGCGGAGCGGGCGGTTGCATGGCCTGAGCCGGGGGCAGATTGACAGCCGCTCGGACTGAGCTCCAGGCACCGGACAGGGCCGCGATGCACGTGGCGGCGGACGCAAGCGCCAGTGCTTCAACGCGTGGATAGTAGATCAGCACCGGAAAACGAAAGACATCCGTGTACATGTTTGTCTGCAACCATCCCAGCCATGCTCCCAGTAGAAAGCCGATCAGGAGCCCGATCACAACGATGCCCAGAACAATAGTGGTGTAGTGCCAGCCGATTTCTAGTTTGCTGTAACCAAACGCCTTCAACAGACCAATCTGACTGCGCTCGATGGTCAGCATGCGACTGAGCAGGGTATGCGTCAGAAATGCCGCAATGCCTAGAAATATGGTCGGCAGAAGCCTCGCCATGGTGGTGAGCTGATCCAACTCGTTCATGACAAACCAGTTGGAAATCTGATCTGCGCGCGCAATGGCGCCGGTGCCGCCGTATGGCTCGAGCAGATCATCGAGGCGCTCGAGAATCAGCTCAGGCCGGGCACCGGCCTGTAACGTAAGTGACAGCTCGTTGAACGCGCCTTTCATATCGACAGCGGCTTCCAGCATCGCACGCGACGCCCAGATGATCCCGAAACGTTCGTCGTCCGGCAGCAGCGCGCCGGGCCCCAGGCTGTAAATGTACTCCGGCGAGAGCGCAATGCCGCTCACGCCAAGCTCCCGACGGTGTCCGTTGAGAATGGCAACGATGCGGTCACCAGGCAGGAACCCATGGGCTTCGGCGAACGGCTCGTTCAGAACAATTTCGTCCACCGCGGCGGGCCACCGACCCTGCCGCAGCACCGGCTGGTTCAGCTGCGGGCGCGCACGAGCCGGCAGCGACACGAATTGCCCGATTGCGGGTTCGCTGAAGCCGTCAATGTCGAGCGTCGCGGCGTGCACAACCCGCGTTTCGACACCGAGCACGCCGGGTAACTGCCGCACTCGTTCAGCCACCCGCTCGGGCGCCCGCTTCAGGTAGACGAAGACGTCGGCAAAGTGCTGCTGGCGATAATAGGCTGCAGAAGAATCCCGCAGCGCCCCGAGCGTCGACAATGCCATGACCAGCACGGCCGTGCCTGAGGCCATGACGAGCGCAATGGCAAACGATTGACCACGAAAGTGCCATAGATCGCGCATCGCTTTGGTCTGCAGCGTGCGCATCATTTCACCAGGCGAGCTCGGCAGGCGCCAGCCGCTCGGCATTCACATCACACCGGGCGATCTGTCCGTTCGCCATGTACAGCACGCGGTCTGCCATACCACCGATTACGGTGTTGTGCGTGATGACCGCCGTCGTCGTGCCGAGATTACGGTTCACCTCCGCGATGGCCTGCAGCACCAGCACGCCGGTTTCGCTGTCCAACGCACCGGTCGGCTCGTCGCACAGGAGAATCTCGGGTTGCTTGACGATGGCGCGGGCGATGGCAACCCGTTGCTGCTCCCCCCCGGAAAGCTGGGCTGGAAAGTGTCCAGAGCGATCCCCCAACTGAACCATCTCGAGCGCATCTTCCGGCGCCATCGGTCGCTTCGCCACCTCGGTGACCAACGCCACGTTTTCCAGCGCCGTCAGGCTGGGAATGAGGTTATAAAACTGAAACACGAAGCCCACGTGCTCGCGTCGAAAGCGGGTGAGTTCCGCATCGGACGCCGCCGTCAGGCTGGCGCCCCGAAACAGGAGCTCACCGTCGCTTGGCGTGTCCAGACCGCCCAGGATGTTGAGCAGCGTCGATTTTCCCGATCCGGAGGGGCCGAGCAACACCATGAGCTCGCCCTCTTCCAGCGTGAGGTCCACCCCGCGCAGCGCATGCACCGTTACCTCCCCGGTCACGTAAACCTTGGTCAGACCCCGCGCCTCGAGCGTCGCCATCACACAGGCGTCTCCGATTCCCAGCCTTCAGCCCCGATGAGCGGCACGAAGCGCACAGCCGCCAGGTCTTCGACGCCGAACTTGTCATCATCGCGCCGCGTGACGCGCACGAGTTCCTGAGCGCGGGCATCTGTACCAATGGGAATCACCAGGCGGCCACCCACCTTGAGCTGACGGCGCAGCGATTCCGGCACTCTAGGTCCACCCGCGGAGACGAGGATGGCGTCGAACGGTCCTTTGTCCGCCCAGCCCTGCGTGCCATCTCCATGCAGCACCTGCACCTGCCCGTAGCCGGCCCGTTGCAGATTGTCGGCGGCCAACGCCGCCAGCTCCTCAACCCGCTCGACGGCGTAGACCTCGGCGCCCATCTCAGCCATCACCGCCGCGGCGTAACCGCTGCCTGCGCCAACCTCGAGCACGGCATCACCGGGTTCGAGCTCGAGCGCCTCGACCATGAACGCGACGATGTAGGGCTGCGATATGGTCTGACCGTGACCAATCGGAAGCGGCCGATCTTCGTACGCCATGTCGCTGATCGCCTCGGGCACAAACTGATCCCTCGGTACCCGCGCCATGGCTTCCAGCACGCCGGCGTCGCGCACACCTCGGCTGTGCAGTTGCTCGCGCACCATGCGCCATCTATGCTTTTCGGGATCCATACCACCCCCCTGAAACTGTCCTATCTTTTCATTCTTGGACAGCAGACTGACGGTTGGTATACGTAACAACCGCGGTTCACGCCATACCGCAGGTCGAATCACAACCGTGCAATCAGGGGCGACTGTGCAGGATTTGAGCGAACTGATGCCCGTCGTCGACGGCTTCCCGCGCCCGGACTGGCAGTCCATTGCAGCGATGATCGAAGCGCGACCCGAGCATCACTGGCAGGCAGACTGGGAAGGCTGGGTCAGCACCTGGCTGAAGCTCCTGTCGCAAAGCCTCCAGGAGGGCTATCGGGTCCTCGAGACTGAAAACTTCTTTCTGCTGACAGCGCAGCACAGCCGCTACGCAAACCTCCTCACCGAGTTTCTCGAGCGTGCCCTCAACCAGGTGCTTACCACTCTCAAAGGCGTTGCCTCCGACGCCGGCTACGGCAAGCACGTGGTTCTCCTCTTCGACGAGCACGACGCGTACTACCGCTACAAATCCTACTTCTATCCCGATGAAGGCGATTTCATTCTGAGCGCCGGCAGCTATCTGCACACCGACTACGGGCACTTTGCGTTCCCTTTCATGGACATGGACGAGGCCGAAGCCACTGCAGCGCACGAGTTGACGCACGCCTGCCTCGCTCATCTACCTTTGCCACTGTGGCTCAACGAGGGGCTGGCGGTCACCATGGAAGGCGCCATCTGCAACTACAGGCCGCATGATCGGCACGAACGCCTGCCCGAGCACATGGCGTACTGGAATCTCGCCACCATGCAGGATTTCTGGAGCGGCGATGCATTCGGTCGGCCCGATGAAGGCAGCAGCCTGAGCTATGAGCTCGCCAGCTGGTGCGTCCAGGCGCTGGTCAGAGACTACGAAGCGTTCGTCGGGTTTGCCAACGGCGCGTCATTCGAGGACGCAGGGGCCGCGGCAGCACTCAACCACTATGGTTTCGACCTGGGCTTGCTCATGGAGCAATTTCTCGGCACCGGCGAGTGGAGTCCGCGCCCGGCAGCCTGGCCGGGTTGAGTGCTACCACTTCCCCGGTAGCTTCTTCGCCACCAGCTGGTTCTTCAACCGCACGTACTGCGGCAGACCGTTTTTGTAGGTCGGATAGTCTTCGCCCGCAATCAGCGGCGCAAGATATCGTTTCGCTGCTGCAGTGACGCCAAAGCCGTCGCTCGAGATGAAGTTTTTCGGCATCTTGCGCTCGACGTTGGCAACCCGTGAAAGCTTCACCTCGCCGATTTTCCAGCGATAGGGTTTGTCACTGGTGCGCACGATGGTGGGCATCAGTGCAGTCTTGCCGGCCACGGCCATCTTCACCGCGGCCTGGCCGAGCGCATAAGCTTGCTCGACGTCGGTTGCCGAAGCGATGTGCCTGGCGGCGCGCTGCAGGTAGTCGGCAACCGCCCAGTGGTATTTGTAGCCGAGCTTCGACTTGATGAGCTCGGCAACCATGGGCGCCACGCCGCCGAGCTGGGTGTGTCCAAACGCATCTTTGCCGCCGGCGTCAGCCAGGAACGTACCGTTCTTGTACTGCGCGCCTTCGGACACCACCACCACGCAGTAGCCCTGCTTGTTGACCGTCTCTTTGACCTTTTTGAGGAACTTACCCTGCACAAACGGTACCTCCGGCAACAGGATGATGTGCGGCGCATCACCGTCCTCTTCCTGCGCCAGCGCGCTCGCGGCTGCGATCCAGCCGGCGTGCCGGCCCATCACCTCGAGCACAAAAATTTTTGTCGACGTCTCACACATGCTGGCAACGTCGAGCGCAGCCTCTTTTGTCGACACGGCCACGTACTTGGCAACGGAACCGAAGCCGGGGCAGCAGTCGGTGAACGGCAGATCGTTGTCCACCGTTTTGGGAATGCCAATGCACTGCATCTCGTAGCCGAGATCCGCGCCGAGCTGCGACACTTTGTTGGCCGTGTCCTGGGAATCGCCGCCGCCGTTATAGAAGAAATAGCGGACGTTGTGCGCTTTGAAGACATCGATGAGCCGATGGTATTCGCGCTCATTCTCTTCGAGCGACTTCAGCTTGTAGCGGCAGGAACCGAACGCGCCGCTGGGTGTCTGCCTCAAGCCCGCAATCGCTCGTGCGCTCTCCCGGGAAGTATCGATGAGCTCCTCGTTGAGCGCGCCGAGAATGCCATTGCGTCCGGCATAAACTTTACCGATGACGTCCTTGTGCTGGCGCGCCGTCTCGATGACGCCGCACGCTGAAGCATTGATGACGGCGGTCACGCCGCCGGATTGAGCATAGAAAGCGTTGGCTTTAGCCACGGTGGTTCCTTTTCCAATGGGTTTTGTCTGATCGCGTGGCGGCGCGACACGCCGCCTAAAAAAAGCGGCGCTATTGTCCGTGAACCGTTTGATTTGTGCGACAATTTATTCGACTTGAATCGAAAAAACGCAAATGGCCACGCCGGTATCTCGCTGCCGCGACAAGAGCATGAGCCATCGCCAGGAGTAATCATCCTTCCACTGAACCAGCCACAGCGGGACCATGTTCCATGAGAGCCATCGTCTCGCTCTTCTGGCGCATCTGTATCTTTCGCGCCGGGCCGGATGCCGTCCCGGTTAGCGGCGCTCTCACCACTCTGATCGTCATCGCCAACGCGCTGATCAACATCAGCGTCCACATGCTCCTGGCCGGTGCCGAGGAAACCCTGGTACGGGCCATCGCCACGGCCGTGGTATCTCTCGCTGGCACGGCGGGGCTCGTATGGTTCGTGATGATGCTGATGGATCTGACCAACCGGTTTCCGCAGACCATCACCGCGCTCTTTGCCGCCGACATCATTCTCACGCTCTTTGCCGCCATGATGTTCACGATAATCAGCGGACTATCGAACGTTGTAGCCATCTTCGCCACCGCCCTCTGGATCAGCTGGAGCCTCGCGGTCTACGGTTTCATTTTCCACCGAGCGCTCAACATTCACATCGGCCTCGGCATCGCAATGGCGCTTTTCGTTTTCATCTTCACCATGGCCATCACCCAGACGGCGGTACCCTCTTGAGTAAACAGAGCGACAGTCAGCGAATCTACTTCCTCGGCATTGGCGGCACGCTCATGGGAAGCCTTGCGCAGCTGGCCAAGCAGCTGGGGCACACCGTCAGCGGCAGCGACCAGGCCCTGTACCCGCCGATGAGCGATCAGCTGGCCGCCGCGCACATAGAGGTTTTCGAGGGATTCGATCCGGCGCAGCTCGATCCCGCACCCGATCTGGTGGTGATCGGCAATGCCGGTCTGCCACGCGGGCACGAGGCTGTCGAGTACGTGCTCGAGAGTGGTCTGCCGTATACCTCGGGCGCGCAATGGCTGGGCGAAGGGGTGCTGCGCGACCGCTGGGTGCTGGCAGTGGCCGGGACACACGGCAAAACCACGACGGCGAGCATGCTCGCGTGGATTCTGGATGCCGCAGGACTCGAACCCGGCTACCTGATCGGCGGCGCGCCGCTCAACTTCCCGCAATCCGCGCGGCTCGGTCAATCACCTTTCTTCGTCGTCGAAGCAGACGAATACGACACGAGTTACTTCGACCGGCGGTCCAAGTTCGTGCACTACCGGCCGCGGACGCTGGTGGTGAACAATCTCGAATTCGACCACGCGGACATCTTTGACGATCTCGGCGCCATCCAGCGCCAGTTTCACAACCTCCTGCGCACCGTGCCCAGGAACGGCCTGATCCTCACGCCCAGCAACGACGACGCCATCAACGAGGTGCTCGGCATGGGATGCTGGACAGACGTCGCAAGAGTCGGCAGCGGACCGGTCAAGAAGCCCATCGCCGCAGATACCGGCGATCTCTGGGATGCGGGCGCTCCCGCGTCCGACGGCGGCAGCTTCGACGTGCTTCTCAACGGCGAATCCCAGGGCCGTATCGAATGGACTCTGCTCGGCCGGCACAATCAGCTGAACGCACTGAACGCAATTGCCGCTGCGCGCCACGTGGGCGTGCCCGTGGCCGAGTCCATCAATGCCCTCAGCACCTTTCAGGGGGTCAAACGCCGCCTCGAGGTGCTGTTCGAGAGCCCCGCCTTCACGCTCTATGACGACTTTGCCCACCACCCGACGGCTATCCGCTCGACCCTGGAGGGTCTGCGCAAGAGCGTCGGCAACGACGAGATCATTGCCATCATCGAGCCGCGCACCCACACGATGTCGCTGGGGGCGCTGCGCCACGAGCTTTCCACCTGCTGCGCGGCCGCGGACCGCGTCTTCTGGTTTCGCGGCGAGAACATCAAGTGGGATCTCTCCGAGGTTGTGCAGGACTCCGTGATACCCGCGCAGATGTACGATCGTCACGAGGCGCTGGTGGAGGCCCTCGTCAAAGAGGCTACGCAGGAACGGGCGAAGAAGTGTCATGCCGTCATCATGAGTAACGGCGCATTCGGCGGTATCTATAAAACCCTGGTAGAGCGGCTGAGCTGACCCGGTATACTGCCACCCTGAATCAATTCGGGGAGAGACCGTGCGCAAATTTGCCATCCTGGTGACGTTGACCTTCACGTTCACCGCCAACGCCGACGACTGGTATCCGTCCAAATACGGCGCCGACGATACGCTCGGCGCCATCAACAACCTGACGCCTGAGAAGGTCATCGAAGCAGCCCGCCTCGTGACCACAGGCAAGACCTATCGCCTCGGCGTGGAAACCGGCCCAACCTCTCCCGCGTATCCGCCGCGCAGCTATTCGATGACCATCCTGCAACTCGATGACGGTACCGGCACGCCGCTGGGCAGCAACAAGGCCACCGGCAACGACGACCTGATGTATCTGTGGATGGGCATCGGCAGCCAGATCGACGGCCTCGGGCACATGGGCATCAACCACATGTACTACAACGGCAATCACGCGCGCGACTTTGTGACGCCCAAGGGGCTGACCAACCTCTCCATCGATCGCCTGCCGCCCATCGTCTCTCGCGGCGTGCTCCTCGACATCACGCGTCTCAAAGGTGTCGACAGACTGCCAAGTGGTTACGCCGTCAACGTCGAGGACATCGAAGCCGCGGCCAAAGCAGGGAACGTTACTATCGAGTCCGGCGACGTGGTGCTCCTGCATACCGGCTGGCTCGACGTCATGGACAGCGACCCCGAGACTTTCATGGCGGGTCAACCCGGGCTGGGGCTCGCCGGTGCGAAGTACCTCGCGGCGCGCGGCGTGGTTGCGGTTGGCGCCGACAACTGGGCGCTGGAGGCGATCCCCGCGGAGGATCCGGACCAGGCTTTCCCGGTGCATCCGGAGCTGCTGGCCAAGAACGGCGTCTACATTCTGGAGAACATGGACACGCGGGAGCTCGCCGCAGACGGCGTCAGTGAGTTTCTCTTTGTGCTCGGCCAGCCGCGCTTCGTCGGCGCGGTGCAGGCTGTCATCAACCCTGTAGCGATTCGTTAGCGATGCTGGAAGGAAAGAGGATCATCATTACAGGCGCGGGCAGCGGCATTGGCCGCGCCACGAGCCAATTGGCGGCCGGCTATGGCGCCCGCGTGCTGTGCGTCGACCTGAGTCCCACCGTGCACGAAACCGTTGCCGAGATTTCCGCCGCCGGCGGTGAAGCCGTTGGTCTCGAGGCCGATGTCAGCGACGAGGCGGCCGTCGCCGGTTACGTGGCCAGAGCGCTCGAGGACTTTGGCGGCATCGACGGTATTTATGCCAACGCCGGAGTAGGTGGCGGCGGCAAACCCATGCTCGAGCTCAGCGTCGAGGACTGGCAGCGAACCCTGGGGGTCAACACTATCGGGGTATTTCTCGCCATCAAACACTCTGTGCCGCACTTCATCGAGCAGGGCAGCGGTGCCATTGTCATGACCGCCTCCGTCGCCGGCCTGCGCGCCAATGCCGGCGGCGTGGATTACAGCGCCAGCAAAGCCGGCGTGATCAGCATGGCGCAGACGGTCGCCTACCAGCTCTACGGCACAGGCGTGCGCATCAACGCCATCTGTCCGGGTCTCATCGAGACGGGCATGACAAAACCCGCCTTCGATCGTGCCCGCGAGCGGGGCACCGAGGACCGTATTGGTCAGATCAACCCCACCAGACGGCATGGCGAGCCGCGCGAGATCGGCGAGATGGCGTGTTATCTCCTGAGCGACCGCGCCTCCTACGTCAACGGCCAGGCAATCCCGGTCGACGGCGGCCTGTCTGCTTCACACCCCTGGGTGTTTCCACGCTCATGAGTCTCCTGCGCGGATTCCTGTTTGCGACCCTGGCGGGTACCGCAGGCTGCGTCAGCGCCGAGGCGCCAACAAGTGAAGCAGCAACGGCGGCGGAGACCGGCGCCGCAGCCCAGCCTGCCTCCGAGCAGCTTTCCGCAGCCATCCCGGAAGGATGGATCAAGGTTGTGGATCGCTATGTCGGCGAGCTGCACATTGTGGAGTACTACCCGCCCGACAGCAGCACGGAGTGGGAGCAGAAAATCACGGTGGAAGCGCTCTCCGGCGACGATCTGCCGGATCCTCTGATCGTGGCGGACGGCCTCGCCGAGGAACAAAAGGACGTCTGCAACGACTTCAGAGACAACACCGTGTACGCGGGATTCGAGAACGGTTACGCCACGGTCGTGCACATGATGGAGTGTGGTCAGAGCCAGCGGACCGGCAAGACGCTTCTCACGATGATCAAGGTCATCCAGGGTAACAAGGCACTCTACACAGTCACGCGCATCTGGCGGGTAGAGCCGCCTGCGCCGCAGCTGGGCGAGGAGGCTGCCGCCTCAGCGATAGATGAAGCTCAGGTTGCCGCCTGGGCGCAGAGCCTGCGCGCCGTGCAGCTCTGCGACGACACGCTGGCGGCGCATCGCTGCGCTAAAACTGATCCGCCGCAAGATCCATGACCGCGCTCGAGCTTGCCGCAATGCCGCGCTCCAGACCGTGGCTTGCCGGCAGCACCCGCGCAAAGAAGTAACGTGCGGTGGCAAGCTTGGCTGCGCCAAAGTCGTCATCCGGCGCGTGTCGCGCCATCAGCGCCCAGAGCCACGCGTAGATCGTGAGGCCGCACAGGTCCAGATAGTCGACCGACACCGCACCGGCGAGCGCCGGTTCATCTTCAGCGCGTTCCACCACCGACGCCGTGACACGAATGAGCCGGTCGAGGGCGTCGTTCAGCTCCGCCTGGAACTCCGGGGCCACATCGCTCTGTGCCATCTCGTCGATGAAGCGTCGCAGGCTTCCACCGCCGTCGCGCAGCACTTTGCGCGCAATCAGATCCAGCGCCTGTACGCCGTTTGTGCCTTCGTAGATCTGCGCAATGCGGGTATCGCGCACCACCTGCTCAACGCCCCATTCCTGGATGTAGCCGTGCCCGCCGAACACCTGCTGAGCGAGCACCGAGCCGCTGAAGCCGCGATCACTCAGGAAAGCTTTGGCAATTGGCGTCAGGATTTCCGACAACGTCTGCGCCTCGGCGTCGTTGCCATACTTCGCGCGATCGAGCTGCATGCCCACAAAAAGTCCAAACGCGCGACCCGCCTCATTGAACGCCCGCTGCGTCATCAGCATGCGCCGGACGTCGGGATGCACCAGCAGCGAATCCGCTGGGCCGTCCGGGTTCTCGGCACCCTCGGGAGAGCGGCCCTGCAGACGGTCACGCGCGTAGCCCGCCGCCAGCTGGTAGGCCGCCTCACCGGCACCCAGGCCCTGCAGGCCCACGGAAAGTCGTTCGTAGTTCATCATGGTGAACATGGCCGCCAATCCCTGGTTTTCCTCTCCCAGGAGATAGCCGGTCGCGCCGTCGTAGTTGATGACTGACGTGGCGCTGCCGCGGATACCCATTTTGTGCTCAATCGAGCCGCTGGCCCAGCCGTTGCGCTCGCCCAGGGAGCCGTCGTCATTGACCAGGTACTTGGGCACGATGAACAGAGATATACCCCGCGTGCCGCCCGGCGCATCGGGCAGCTTGGCGAGCACCAGATGCACTATGTTCTCGGTAAGATCGTGCTCGCCGCCGGTGATGAAAATTTTCGTGCCGGTAATGCTGTAAGACCCGTCCGCCTGCGGTTCAGCCTTGCTGCGCATGATGCCGAGGTCGGTACCCGCATGCGCTTCGGTCAGCGCCATGGCGCCGGTCCACTCGCCGCTGTACATCTTCGGCAGATACTTCGTTTTCTGCTCTTCGGTACCGTGGGCATCGATGCAGAGGCAGGCGCCAACGGTCAACGTGCCATAGAGATAGAGACTCGGATTGGCTGCCCACAGCATCTCTTCAACCAGACAAGCGAGCATCTTCGGCATACCCTGCCCGCCGTATTCCGGATTCCCCGCAAGCCCCAGCCAGCCACCTTCGGCAAGCTGCAGAAATGCCGGCTTGAAAGCGGCAGGCGTGATGACATCTCCGTCATCCCACACACAGCCTTCCGCGTCACCCACCTCGTTGGTCGGTGCGATGGCTTCAGCAGCTATGCGTCCGCCTTCGTTGACGACCGCCTGGATGATGTCCTGGCCAAAGTCCGCGAGGGCCGGAATCTCCTGCCATATGTCCTGCGCGCGGAACACGTCGAATATCAGAAATTGCGCATCGCGCTCGGGTGCCTGGTACTGCACGGAACGATCCTCACTTTCAATCGGCCGTGATTCTACTCCGAAGCCGAGCCTTCGTTCTAATGCTGTAAGCGTTTGTCAGGCAGGGTTTTTACGCGTCAGGCGACGAGGTCGACCAGGCTGCCGGCGGTGGAACCTATGGCAGAGCGTCGCGCATCTGCCTCATTGACCGCCTGCAGGCGTTCACCGCTCTGTCTGGCGAGCTCCGCCCGAGCGGCGGCTGCTTTCTGATTGGCTTCGGCGGCAACCTTGCGATCCTGAGCGGAAGGTTCCGCCGGCGCCAGCGCTGCCCGCGCTACCGTCTGCATCTTCTGCAAGGTGGCCGCGGGATCGTTGGGCACCTCGCTCACGTCGATATTGACGTGACCGGAGGTTGCGTAGCGAACGCCGTTGGGGCCGCTGGTGTATTGATAGTGCGGATGACCTGCATGCGCACCACCTACGGCGGCATGCGCCTGCTCGTGCGCTCTGACCTCACGGTCGCGCGCGGCAAGCTTGCGGATCTCCTGCTGTTCTTCGACGAGCTGCTGACGCACCGCCTGATCGAAAGGGTTTACTCTGAATGCCGCATCCATGCTCAACCTCGCGGGGCATCCTTACCCCGGTTGTCCCGCTCAACGACCGCAATCAAGCGCGAACGTCGAGCAGAAAGCCGATCACTTCGTCTGCCGTTTCGACTACTTTGGCAGAGGCCTGCACCTGGCGTGAATAAAGCTTCAGATCCACCATTGCATTGGCAAGATCGTCGAGCGGCAGCGCTTCCGGGCGCACGCCGTCCGCCTCCGCTTCACTGGGATTGCTTTTCACGTTGAGCTCAGCAATCTCCTGAGCCACGTTGTTCAGGGACTTGAGACCCTGCTGAATGCCATTGGCACCCGAATTCAGCATCGGATTTACTGCCACAACACCGATCCTTTTTCACCAGGTCAGTTAACGCTAGCCGGCCGCGCGGCCGTTTGCCCGGCAAAGCGGTCGCGGCTTACGCATTTTGCGGACTGCGTCTCACATTCGACCCGTCTGCCGTCAGCTAGCCTGGCAACGTGGGCCTCATCGATCGTCTCTTTCCTGATCTCTGCGTGCTCTGCGACATGCCGCTTGCAGCACGCAGCGATCACCTGACGTGCGACCACTGCTGGTCCGCCATGCCGGAGCTGAGCGCCGTCTGCCCTGCCTGTGAGCGCATGACGCCCGTACCGCACATCTGCCCGCGCTCAGCCGGAAACGGTTTGGTGCTCGCGCCTTACGCCCACGAAGACAGCTGCCGCTATCTGGTCCATCAGCTGAAATACCATCAGGATCTGCGTGCGGGGACGACGCTAGCGGTGCTGATGGCAAGAGCCGTGCCATGGGCTTATCAGAACGACAGCCTGCCGCAGATCCTCTGCCCGGTGCCGCTGTCCTATCGCGCCGAGGTGCGCCGCGGCTACAACCAGGCCGAGTGGCTCGCGCGGGAGCTGCAAAGACGCCTGCACATTCCGCTTGTCCGCCGATTGGTGAGCCGCAGGCATGGACCGCGTCAGGTGACACGCAGCCGACGGGAACGGTTGTCGCTGTCAGCGCGGGCGTTTCGCGTGCGGCGCGAAGTGCCCTGGCAGCACGTTGCCATCGTCGACGACGTTTACACGACGGGCGCAACCACTCGCGCGCTGAGCCGCGCGCTGCGTAACGCCGGGGTCGAGCGTGTCGACGTCTGGTGTGCCACCCGCGCGTAGTAAGTCCATCGCGAGCCTTGTAGAGTGCGCCCATGCAGGACGCACCGTACGCCGATCTCAGTCCCGAAACGATTCTCGATGCCATGGAGGAAGTGGGATTTGCCGCCAGCGGCGGGCTGCTTGCGCTCAACAGCTACGAAAACCGGGTTTACCAGATAGAGCTCGAGGACGGCGATTTTGTCGTTGCGAAATTCTATCGCCCCGACCGGTGGACAGATGACGCCATACGCGAGGAGCACAGCTTCACCGCCGAGCTCAAGGCGGAAGAGATCTCGGTCGTAGCGCCGCTGGCACGGGATGGCGACACCCTCTTCGAGCACAAGGGCTTTCGATTTGCCGTTTTTCCCAGGCAGGGTGGTCACCCACCCAATCTGGAAAACGAGACGGATCTCGAGGTGCTGGCCCGCACTATCGCCCGCCTGCACGCGGTAGGCAGCAGGACGAACTTCGACCATCGCGCGAGTCTTTCTACCGAGCGCCTTGGTCACGACAGCCGCGAGTTTCTGCTGGCCGGACAGTTTGTGCCGCCCGACATCGAGGAAGCGTACTCGACGGTGACGACACACCTGCTGGAACGTATCGACCCGCTCGTCGCCGACGCGCCCGCCGTGCGCATTCACGGCGACTGCCACATGGGCAACGTCCTGTGGCGCGGCGATACGCCGCACTTCGTCGACTTCGACGATTGCGTGATGGGGCCGCCGGTTCAGGATTTATGGATGCTGCTGTCGGGCGAGCGTGCCGAGCAGACGGCGCAGCTGGCGCTCATTCTGGATGCGTATACGACGTTCACCGATTTTGCCACCGCCACGCTGAGGCTGGTCGAACCACTGCGTACGCTGCGCATCATGCACCACGCCGCCTGGATTGCGCGCCGCTGGCACGATCCCGCGTTTCCGCTGGCATTCCCCTGGTTCGACTCGCCGCGTTTCTGGTCAGATCATCTGCTGGAGCTGCGCGAGCAGCAGGCGCTGCTCGACGAGCCGCCGCTCACCTACATGTAGCGATTCCTTTCAGGCGCCGGCGACGCCGAGCTCAACCGCGTTGCGGATCGTGTTGGCGTACTGCAGAAGCAGATACTCACGCTCGCCTGCGGGACACATTGCCAACTGCTGCTCGAACGCGGCGGCCGATTTTTCGTGCACCGGCACTTCCGCGGCCACCTCCGCATCGCCCAGTAACGCCGCCGCCTGCACGTGGGTAGGATAAACCCGCAACCCGCCGACTATGGCCTGATCGAGGCGCTCGGCGAGCGCTTCCGGCGTCTCGTAGTGACCCTGCAGCGGAGAGCCAAAGTGCACGTGCACCCGGCCTTTGTAGCCGACGAGTCCCATGATGATGCTCTGCAGGTCTTCTTCGTCGCTCTTGTCGTACTGGCCTTGCTCGGCCACAACCGCGAGCTCGTGGGCTTTACGCAGCGCGCACGGGTCGAACTCGTAGGAAATCGACACGGGCACGAACACGCAGTCTTGCAGCAGGGCATCCAGCGCCTCTTCCTCATCCTTGTACGCCAGCGCCAGCATCTTCAGCAGCGCAGGATCCGTGCGGTCCCAACCGTCCTTGGCACGTCCTTCGCGTTGCGCTATCCAGATTGAGACCCCTTCCTCCAGCGAGTGGCGTATATACGCGCTGGTTCGCGACAGGGCGTTCAGCGTAGCCTTTGCGCCGCTGACGCTGCGCTCGACGATGAAACTTTTGTTCAAGCGCATGAGATCTGCCGCAAGGTCGTTCGTAAGCAGGTTGTCGCCAACGGCCATGCGCGACGTTTCGTGCCCCTGCTGATGAATGAGGTAGTTCAGCAGGCTCGAGTCCATGACAATGTCGCGGTGGTTCGACATGAAGAGATAGCAGCCATCGGTCGATAGCTCTTCGAGACCGCTCCAGGTCAATTCCTCAATGGTGTCTTCGACGAGCTGAGCAAAGTAGTCGGCGATGAAGAGCTGACAATCCTCCACCGTGTGCAGGCCGCGGGTGCGCATTTTGAACATCGTGGTGGTCAGCCACCGCCCCAGCAGCGAGCCTTTGAGCGGTCCCGGCATGATGAGCTTGGACGCTGCCCGGCCGAAGTCCGGATTGTTCATGACCCGGGCGACTACAGCAGGTACTTCGCTGTCGTGAAACGGCCGAATATCGTCAAATTCCGACATGCGGTGCACAGTAGCGTGTCCGACACGAAAAACAAGAGAACAATCCAGAAAGCCCGCTGCTACAATCTCGCGCGTCAGGCTGTGGGAGGTCGATGATGGGATTAGGCATTCGTCCCTTCGAGAAGGGGCTCTTTAATCTCGGCGATGGCGCCTATGCGTACCTGCAGCCGGACGGCAGCTGGGGTTGGAGCAACGCGGGACTCATCGTCGACGGCGATGCGTCCATGGTGGTCGACACGCTCTTCGATAAGCCTCTGACACGCGTCATGCTCGACGCCATGCACGACGCCGAGCCGACAGCGACCGCAAACGTCGACGCGCTGGTCAACACGCATTCCAATGGCGATCATTGCAACGGCAACGAGCTGGTCGCTACCGACCGCATCATCGCATCCGTCGCCTGCCTCGAGGAGCTGGCAGACGAGAATCCAGAGATGATGCTCAACATGATGGCCGCAGCGCCAGACATGGGCGAAACCGGCGAGTTTTTCCTGCACTGTTTCAGCGCTTTCGACTTTCGCGACATCAATCGTGCTCTGCCAAACGAAACTTTCAGCGGAGAAAAATCCATCACCGTGGGTGACAAGACCGTCAACCTGAAACAGGTTGGACCGGCGCATACCCGCGGCGACGTCATTGTCCACGTGCCGCAGGATCGCACCGTTTTCACCGGTGACATCCTCTTCGTGGAGGGCCATCCGATTCTCTGGGCAGGTCCCGTGCAGAACTGGATCGACGCCTGCGACTACATGCTGAGCCTCGATCTCGAAACGGTTGTTCCAGGTCACGGTCCGATCACCGACCAACGCGGCATCAACGCGGTCCGCGACTACCTGGTTTATGTGCGGGACGAGGCGCGCAAACGTTACGACGCCGGCATGGACATCTTCGAAGCTGCCCGGGACATCAACATGTCAGACTACGACTCGTGGGGGGATGGTGAGCGCATTGTGGTCAACGTCGCAACGCTCTACCGGGAGTTTGCCGGCGACACCAGCGAGCCCAACGTGGCGGAGCTCTTCGGCCTCATGGCACAGATCCACAAAGACCGTCGTGCCTGACGCGACGCTGTCTACGCGGCCACTGGAGCCGCGCGACTATGCGCGCATAGTCGACATCTACAACCACTACATCGACCACAGCCCCTGCACGTTCGATACCGTGCCCTTCACCATCGGGCAGCGCGTACCCTGGTTCGCCCAGTTCGACGAGCCAATGTATCAGTGTGTGGTTGCCAGCCGCGGTGACGAGGTCCTCGGTTACGCCTGCTCCCAGCAGTTCAAGACCAAACCCGCATACCGCACGTCCGTGGAAGTGAGCGTCTACGCGGCGCCTGAGGCTACCGGCAGTGGCGTCGGTACCGCACTGTACGAAACCTTGTTTAAAGCGCTCGCCGGCAGTGGCGCACATCGGGCTTACGGCGGGATAACGCTACCGAACGACGCGTCCGTTGCCTTGCACGAGAGCTTCGGGTTCACGCAGGTGGCGCACTACCACGAGGTGGGCTTCAAGTTCGATCAATTCTGGGACGTCGTCTGGCTCGAAAAAGATCTCAGCGTTCTGTAACGCCTAGAGCGCCTGCCATCCCGCAGAGCCGAGCATCCATACCCCCATGACCAGCAGCAGCGTGTACGCCATGCGCTTTATCGAGTTTTCGCTGACCGGCGGCGCAAAGTTGTTGCCGAGCCACGTGCCCAGCACCACCACTGGTAGCCCAATCAAAGCGTAGCTCAACACCGGTCGGGTCAGCCCTCCTTCCAGACCAACCAGCACCGTGCGGGTGCCGGTTGTCAGGACGAAGCAGGATAAAAGCGTTGCGCGTATTGCCGCGAGCGGCAGCGGCTGGCTGTAGCCGAACCAGCCGAGCACCGGACCGCTCGCGGAGAACATACCCCCGACAAGGCCACCGGAAATGCCGGTCAGAAACGTGGCGACGCGCCCGGAAACGTGCGGCCAGGGATGGGGCTTCAGCGACATCGACAGGCCGCCTACCGTGATGAAAAGCCCGAGACAGATCTCCAGCAGCCAGCGGGTGTTGCCGTCGAGCCATTGCATCAGCTGCAGCCCGAGGAAAATCGCAGGCACCTGGCCGGCAGCAAGCCAGAAGAACAACCTTCTATGCACCTCGTGCAGCTGCCCGCGTAGCGCAAGCACAACGTTGAGAATCGTAAGCAGGCTGATCACTGCGGCCAGCGTCGGCACGTCCAGGAGGCGCAAACCACCGACCACGGCAACAATGATCATGCCCATGGCAAATCCCGCCACAGCCTGCACGTAGCTGCCGACAAAAACTGCAGCCAGAAATCCAGCAATTGCTGCCATACCCATGCCGATCAGTATCGCGCAATCGCGAGGGGTTCTGGTAGGGTGAGGCCACTTCATCAGCCTGGATAGAGGCCCACTTTGGATCTGCAGCTGAGCGGTTCAACCGCCCTCGTCACCGGCAGCTACCGCGGCACCGGCAACATCATCGCAGCTACGCTTCTCGAAGAGGGCGTGCAGGTATACGTCCACGGGCTCGAGGCGGGTCAGGCTGAGGCAGCGGTGGAAGGGCTGGGCGGCGGCATTGCGGTTACCGGCGACATCACCACCGACGCCGGCGCTGACGCATTGCACGCCGCTCTGACCCAGCCCGTTGATTTCCTGATCAACAACTACGGCACCGCGGACCCCGGCAGCTGG
>JAAUXY010036385.1_pt1 | contig 26053 bp, 26 predicted proteins | sample 7278121 | NCBI WGS metagenome assembly JAAUXY01 (sample SAMN14350117, study PRJNA611818) | marine sediment metagenome | isolation source: surface marine sediment (1.8m) | place: French Polynesia: Moorea | collected 2018-08 | reverse complement strand
TCGCTGATCGTCGAGCGGACCACCCGGATCCGGACGTTCTCGGCGATCTCGACCTGCAGCTCGTTGTCGTCGACGACCTTTGTCACGGTGCCGAAGATCCCGCCGGCGGTGACCACCTTGTCGCCCCGGCGCAGCGCCTGGACCATGGCCCGGTGGTCCTTGATCCGCTTCTGCTGCGGCCGGATCAGCAGGAAGTAGAAGACGACGCCGATCAGGATCAGCGGCACGAAGGTCGTGAAGGCGTCAGGTCCCGCCGCGCTTTGGGCGTAAGCCGGGGAAATCAGCATACTTGGCTCCTCGTCGGAATCAGCGCGCGACTATAGCTCTCCAAGCGGGTTTTGCAACGATTCCGACCCCCTCGCCGCCGGCTTCACGGGCTCTTGAAGCGGCCTGGATCGCCGGGGGCCGCGTTGACGCCCCGGCGGACGGCCGATAGGCTTCGGCAGCCTCGGCGGGCGGGCTCCGGGGCGCCTTTCGTGACCGGAGAGGACGGATGAGCAGGCCGCCGGCCAAGGACCTTTCCCTGCTGCTGCGGCGGATCGCCGACGCCCTCGAGCGGCTGGCGCCCCTGCCCCCGGCCCTGGTCCCCCTGGACACCGCCGACGCCTTCGTCTGGCACGCCGAGGGCGACCACCTGGAGCCGGTGCCCCGGGTCAACCGGGTCGAGATCGGCCTCCTGAAGGGCGTCGAGCGCCAGCAGGCGACCCTGCTCGAGAACACCCGCCGCTTTGCACGCGGCCTGCCGGCCAACAACGCCCTGCTCTGGGGCGCCCGGGGCATGGGCAAGAGCTCACTGGTCAAGGCGGTGCACGCCGCGGTCAACGACGGCGCGGCCGAGGGCGGCCACCCGGCCCTGGCCCTGGTCGAGATCCACCGCGAGGACATCCCCGGCCTGCCGCGCCTGCTGCAGCGCCTGCGCGAGGCCGAGCGGCGCTGCCTGTTGTTCTGCGACGACTTGAGCTTCGACAGCGCGGATACCAGCTACAAGTCCCTGAAGGCGGTCCTCGAGGGCGGCATCGAGGGCCGGCCCGAGAACGTGCTGTTCTACGCGACCTCGAACCGGCGCCACCTCATGCCGCGGGAGATGATCGAGAACGAGCGCTCGACCGCGATCGCGCCCTCCGAAGCCGTCGAGGAGAAGGTCAGCCTGTCGGACCGCTTCGGCCTCTGGCTCGGCTTCCACAACTGCGACCAGGACACCTACTTCGCGATGATCGAGGGCTACGCCGCCTACTACGGGCTCAAGCTGCCGGCCGAGCAGCTGCGCGCCGAGGCCAAGGAATGGGCGGTGACCCGGGGCAGCCGCTCGGGCCGGGTCGCCTGGCAGTACATCCAGGACCTCGCCGGCCGCCTGGGCAAGCCCCTGACCTGAGGCCGCGGCCAGGCCGCCAAGATTGAACTCCGCGACCGGACAGCCTATCGTGCGCGCCGAGGTTGAGGGGCAGCAAAGGCCGCCCCGGAACACCCCTTAGCGAACCTGTGGCCGGGGACATGACCACGGGCATTCCTTGGAGAGGGTCCTGGATGAGCCTCGCGCCGCACCGGCGACCCGCTATCGCCCTCCTCGCCGTTCTGGCCCTGGGACCGGCCTTGTTTCCTGGCCTGCCCACGCGCGCCGGGACCGAAGGCCCGGCGCTCACCGACCCCAGGCCCGAGGTCTCCTGTGATGCGCAGGGCTGCGATATCACGATCACGGCCTGGATCGAGGGCGGCCAGCTCCGCTCCGATCCCTTGCCGTTCCGCGCCCCAAGCGGTGAGATCGCGCCGATCCCCGCCGATCCGAGCTTCGGTCACCTCCTGCCGGGCGAGAAGGCCCGGGCCCTGACCGCCTGGGCCATCGGGCGCGAGGAGAACAGCATCGGGGTCGCCGTCGAGGTCATCGATACCGGCGTCGGCGGGCCGGCGGTCCTGGTGCATCAGACCGCCGGCTTCGATCACGTGAAGCGCGCCCACGTCGTACTCACCGTCGACGGCGGCGGGCTCGTCGCCGTCAAGAAGGGCGTCGAAGGGCCCGGCCCCGAGGTCCTCAGCATGGCGCCAATCGAGGGCGGCATCGCGCTGCGTCGCGTGGCACCGGATGGAGCCGTCACTTCTGAGACCCTGGAGTGGCGCCCGGGCCCCTCGGGCCCGGAGCTTGCGCCGAACCCCGAATAGACGCGGTGCCCGCGTCCCCGAGACCGGTTTCAAGCGGAGGAGTTCGAGGTGCAGACACTGGCGCAAGCGGTCGGGCCGGGCCAGCCCAACGCCCGTCACGACGTGGCCCTGGTGCAGGCGGCGCTGCGACTGGTCGACGGTCCGCAGGGCCGACCCTATCTCGGCGGCCGGATAGACGGCGGCTACGGCCCGATCACCGAGGCGGCAATCGGCGCCTTTCAGGCCGACCACGGCGGCGATGCGGTCCCCATCGCCCCGCTGGTCGTCACGCCCGGCGGCCACACGCAAACCAGCCTGGCGCGCCTGCTGCCGGCCGACCGGCGCGACCTTCGGGTGCTTTCGGGTCAGCGGGTGGTCTACCTCGGCCGCCCGGCCGCGGATGCGAATGCGGCGGCGCAGGCGATCCGGACCGACCCCAACCTGCGGCCAGCGTTCCGCGCCCGAGTCGCGGATCTCGTGCAGGCCATGCATCGGGCCCATGGGCTGGTGCTCAGCACGACCCCGAACGGCGGCCGGCGGAGCTTCGCCGAGCAGGCGCGGATTCGGCCTCCGCAGTCCTATGCCGGACCGGGCGAAAGCAACCACAACTACGGCAACGCGGTCGACCTCGGGTTCGATGGCACCGTCTGGCTGCGCCAAGACGCTGCGCCCCGGCGGGACAACCACTGGCTGAGCGCGCTGGAGCGCCAGGAAGCGCCGGCGGCGGCGGCGATGTGGGACGCGCGGGACGCGATCGCGCTGCGAGCGCCGGTCGGCCTGTTCCGCCTCAACTTCGAGCGCATCCACCTGCAGGACTTCAATCAGGCCACGACCAGTGCGGGCCGCTCCCTGGCCGCGCACCTCACCGCCGTCGGCGCCTGGAACTGGCAGACCGCGCGCTACGACCGGGCCGCGCGGGATTGGCACTACACCTGCGACCTCGGCGGCACCACCGGCACCTTCGTGGCGGTGGGCACCGCCGACCAGGTCTGGGCGGGCACCGCCACGGTCACCGCGGCGGAGATCCAGAGCGCCGGCTGGGTGAGACCGGGGCCGCTCGGCGGCCCGGCGGGCATGGGCCGGGCCGCGACACCGCCGATCACGCCGGCCGACATCGCCTCGGTCCGGGCGTCGCTGCAGGCCGACTTCCAGGCCGCCGACCGGGCCTGGGCCCTCTGGAGATCCTTGCCTTGAGGCGGGGAGCTGACGGCCCTAAGACACCACGTCGATCGAGGTGAAGATCTGCTCGACGGTCTGGTTGTAGGTCGGGAAGTAGTGGGTGAAGGGCGCCGAGAACAGGATCAGGTGCAGCTCGCCCTGGTGGACCGCGCCGATGGCCTTGCCGGCGTACTTCAACCCGTCCTCCGAGGTGAAGACGAACTCGAAGCGAAAGCCGGAAAGCTGGCCGAACTTGGCCGGGCGGAGCTTGCTGCCCTTGGCCCGCTTGAAGCCGAGATAGGCCAGGCTGTCGGTGACCAGCTCCATGACCTCGTTGGCCCGCATCCGCGATTTGAACGCCGGCGGAATGCCGGTGCCGGCGTCCGGCGAGACCAGGCTGCGCCCCTCGCCAATGCCGGCGAAGAAGTTCAGCTCGTCCAGCGCCGGCCCGTTTATGGTCCAGGTCTCGCCGCCTTGTATCGCGGCGCCGGTCCAGGCGATCGGGGTGGTAACGCTGTAGCGCTCGCCGATGATCTGCTGCTTCGGCTCGACCAAGCGGTAGGGGCTGCAGGACGCAAGAACCAGAAGCAGAACCAGACAGGAGATCTTCGCTCTCATGACCAACCTCAGTTGAGCTGATTGATGTAGTCTTCGACCATCGCGCGGTCATCGGCCTCCGGCCGCCGGCGGATGTACTGCCGGAAGGCGCTCTGGGCTTTCCCCGGCTCCCCCATGGACCAGAGCACCAGGCCCAGGGAGCGAAAGGTCTCGGCGGGCGCCTGCCGGGTCTTCAGGGCGGCGTGATAGGCGGCCAGCGCCTTGCGGGTGTCACCCTCTTCGTCGCGCAGGCGATAGGCCTCGCCGCGCAGGAAGTGCACCGGGCCGGGGGCGGCCCCGGTCTCCAGAAGGTGTGCCGTCAGGGCTTCGATGCGCGGATAGTCACGCAGCTGCAGCTCGTCGCGCAGCCAGGCCACGCGATGGCCGGCCGTCAGCCTTCGGTATTGCTTGCTGCCGACCCGTCCTTTTCCGGGCTTCGCTTGCGCCAACGCGGCCAGAGTGTCGCGCCGTTCGTCGCTGGGCGGATGGCTCGCAAAGAAGATAAAGCCGTCGCCATCATCGGCGGCCTCTTTTTCGCGGACCAGGTAGTCCCAGACTCCCATGGCTTCGGCGCCGCTGTAGCCGGCACGCTGAATCATCGACATCCCGATCCGGTCGGCCTCGCGCTCGTATTCTCGGGCGTAGGACATGACCCCGCCCAGCGCGCCGAGCGTTGCGAGGTCGCCGATCGCGCCCAGGCCGAGCTGAACGAAGGCCATGCCGCTGGAGGTGTCCCGCAGATCCCGCCAGTGCTTCAGGCTGTGCCGCTGGACGTAGTGGGCGAGCTCGTGCGCCAGGACGTGGGCGAGCTGAGCCTCGTTCCGGCAGCGCAGCAACAGGCCGGTCCAGACCACCATCATCCCGTTCGGCGCCATGCTGGCGTTGAAGCCGGGGCTGCGGACGATGTAAACCCGCACGTCCTGGCAGTAGTCGGGCGCCAGCCTGCAGACGATCCCCTCCAGATAGGCCTGCAAGGCCGGGTCCTCGACGACCTGGCCGGAGTCGCGCAAGTCCTGTTCGGCCCGGTCCACGCGCATCCAGAGACCGGCCTCGTCGGTCTCGAGGTTCGGCCGTTCGCCCGGGCGGATGTCCTGGATGCTGCTGGCCGACGAGCAGGCTGCCAGAAGCAGGCCGATGGTGGCCGACGCCAAGTGTCGCTGCAGCCCTGACATCGCTCCGCTCCTAGAAGGGCAGCTCGGCGAGGAGGACCTTCGAGGCGTCGACCGCGGCCTCCGCTTCGCGCAGGTCTCCGGTTTCCCGCCAGAATTCATTGAACCAGATGATCTTGCCGCTGCGCAGGTCGACCAGCGACGCAAAGCCGCTCTGCAGCCCGCCTTGCGCCTGCCCGAACAAAATGGTGCTCACCACGTTCATGGCGATACGGGCATCGCTGGAGAAGCTGTCCCGGAAGTGAACGAAGAGCGCGTAGTCGGCCTTGTAGGCCCTGCCCAGCTCGGCGGCGTCTTTGCCCAGAGTCCAGTCGAACGCGCCCTGCTTGCTCAGCAACGGCGCGACCCGGCCGTATTCGTAGAGGCGGATCGACGTTCCGACGATCTGGTGCAGCTTGACCAGCTGGGAGACCTTGGGGCTGCGGATCAGCTTGCCGTTGCGGTTGATGTGGACCCAATTGGCGCCCATGTCGGCGAGCACCCTCTCCAGGGCCCGGTCGATGTTGGCTTCGGCCGCCGCCGTCCAGGCCGCGTTGGGCTCCAGCAGACCGCCGGCGGTCAGCTCCGAGACCTCCACGTCAGGTTGCATGATCAGGACCTTGGCGCCCCGCATCGGCTGTGCCGCGGGGTCGAGGCGTACGGTCGTCGGCATCTGAACGCAGGCGGAGAGCCCGAGCCCGACGATGAGGAGGGCGAACCAGCGGCCCATCCGTCCGCTTGCGTCGTTCGGCTTCGGCGGGGTCGGCATCGAGGTCACGGCCATGACGAGTTCCTTGCGATAATCCTGCGGACGCGCGGGGGGATGAAGACGCCGCCCGGGAGTTGCAACCGGCGCGACTATGGCCAGTGAAGCTTAAGAGACGATAAAAGCGAGAATGCCAGCTATTCGGCGTGAACTGCCGTCGTTTCGGGCCGGTCGAAGGACGCGGATTCGAGAGCCGGGCCGGTCTCGGCCAAGCCTAGAGCTTCGCGTCCTGAGGGCCGAGCAGGCGCGTCGGATCCACGGCGCGCGCGCCCTTGCGGATCTCGAAGTGCAGCTGCGGCCGTGCGACGTTGCCGCTGGAGCCGACGCGGGCGATCATCTGGCCCCGCTTCACGGTCTGGCCGCGGCTCACCAGGATCTGGTCAGTGTGCGCGTAGGCAGTGGTCCAGCCGCCGTCGTGCTTGACCAGCACGAGATTGCCGAAGCCCCGCAGCTCGTTGCCGGCATAGGCGATGACGCCGTTTTCGGCGGCCCGCACCTCCGCGCCCCGGGGCGCCAGGATATTGATGCCGTCGTTGTGGTAGCCCTTGCCCTGGGCGCCGAAGCCGGAGACGACCTTGCCCTGGACCGGCCAGAGGAACTTGCTGCCGGAGCGCGGCGGCGGCCTGGGCACCGGCCCCGTGCCGGCAGCGACCGGCACCGGCCGGGGCGCCGCCTCGGCGGCCGGCACTTGCGGTGCCGGCGAAGCCACGCTCGCCGCCGGCCGGGTCGGCTTCGCGGCCGCAGCGCTGCCGTTCGACGCCAGACTTGCCGTCGCCACCACGATCGGCCGGCCGCTCGGATCCGGCACCCGCAGCGCCTGGCCGACGGAGATCGTATAGGGCGGCTTGATCCCGTTCAGCCGCATCAGCTCGCTCATGTCGACGCCGTGGCGGCGCGAGATCCCGTAGACCGTGTCTCCCTTGACTACGGTGTAGGTCCGCGCCTTCGGCAGGGTCAGCCTCTGGCCAACCCGCAGGGTGTAGGGCGGCTCCAGGCCGTTGGCGTCGATCAAGCTGCGCAGGGGCACGTGAAAGCGCCGCGAGATGCTATAAAGAGTGTCCCTGACGGTGACGTAGTAGATTCCGGCCGAGCCAACTCGGCCGCGGTCCGGGTTGGGCCGGACCGCCGGCGAGGGTTTAGCCGGCCGGGCCGCGCTTACCGTCTCTACCGACTTCGGAATCTTCGGTTTGATCTGCCGCAGGACCCTGGCCGTCACACGCGGCTTGCGCCGCGGCAGGGGCACCACCTCGGAGCCGCCGTAGGAGGCATTGACGCCCGGCGCCGGCCTGGGCTTGTAGGTGCTGCCGGCTGGCTTGGTGGTGCGCACGCAACCGGCCAGGGCCACGGCGGCGGCCACGGCCAAGCACAGAGTCATGAAGCCTTTCGGTCGAGCCAGCATAACGACCTCTGCTGCCTTCATGCCAAAGACCAGCCCGGAGGTCCAGAGTAGCGGACCCGGCCCGCGGGCTTGGGCGCTTCTTCCGGAACGCCCGAGACCAGTGGTACGAAGCGAACCGATCCCAGTGTCTCCTCGGACACCTTACCATTTTCTTTGGTCACGCGGAGCAGTTCCTGCCGGCGGCTGCGGCGGCCGATCGGGATCACCAGCACGCCGCCCTCGGCCAGCTGGTCGACCAGGGTTCCCGGCACGTCGGGCGGCGCGGCGGTGACGATGATCCGCGGAAAGGGCGCCTGCTCCGGCCAGCCGTTCCAGCCGTCGCCGACCTTCGGCACGATGTTGTGCAGCCTGAGCGCGCGGAAGCGCTGCTCGGCATCGCCGCTCAGCTCGCGATAGCGCTCGACGCTGTAGACCCGGCGGCAGAGCCGCGACAGGACCGCCGTCTGATAGCCCGAGCCGGTCCCGACCTCCAGCACCTTGCCCGCGCCCGCGGCGGTCAGGCCCTGAGTCATGCGGGCGACCACCTGGGGCTGGCTCAGGGTCTGGCCGCGCTCGATCGGCAGCGCCAGGTTCTCGTAGGCCTGGTCGAGGAAGGGCGCTGGCACGAAGGCCTCGCGCGGGATCTGCTCGATCGCCCGCAGCACCGCGGTGTCGGTGATGCCGTTGCGGCGAAGCTCCATCAGCAGGCGGATCTTGCGGGCGGCCAGGGTCATGCGAAGACCCCCGTCAGGCGCTCCAGGGTTTCGCCGTGGGTCAGGTCCAGGTGCAGCGGCGTGACCGAGATCGCATCCTCGGCCAGGGCGGCGAGGTCGCTGCCGACCTGCGAGGTCTCGTCGCTCATGTAGTTGCCGACCCAGACGTAGGGCCGGCCGCTCGGATCCGAGCCGTCGACCACCTGGCTGTCGACATCGCGCCGGCCCTGGCGGCAGACCCGGATGCCCCGCACCTCTTCGGCCGGGACGTCGGGGAAGTTGACGTTCATCAGCACGTCGCGCGGCCAGGACAGGCTGGTCAGGCGCCGCAGCACCGAGGCGGCATGCCGCTCGGCGGTCTCCCAGCGGTACTCGTGGTCGCCGCGCCGCAGCAGGCTGAGCGCGATCGCCGGATAGCCCAGCAGCGCCGCCTCCATGGCCGCCGCGACCGTGCCGGAATAGGTCACGTCCTCCCCCAGGTTGGCGCCCTGATTGATGCCCGAGAGCACCAGGTCCGGCGGCCGGTCGGCCATGATCTTCTTGACCGCGATCAGGACGCAATCGGTCGGCGTGCCGTCGATGGTGTAGCGCTGCGGCCCGAGGTGGCGGATCCGCAGCGGCCGCCGCAGGGTCAGGGAATGGCTGGTCGCGCTCTGCTCGGTCTCGGGCGCGACCACCCAGACGTCGTCGCTGAGCGAGCGGGCGACGCGCTCCAGCGCCTCGAGCCCCGGCGCATGGATGCCGTCGTCGTTGCTGAGGAGGATTCGCGCCCCGGTGAGGTCCAGCGGCGCCCTAAGCATCGCGGCCGGCCCCGATCGTCTCCCGGCCGCCCAGGTAGGGGGCCAGGGCCTCAGGCAGGGCGATGGAGCCGTCGGCCTGCTGATAGGCCTCCATCACCGCGATCAGGGTCCGCCCGACCGCCAGGCCCGAGCCGTTGAGGGTGTGGACGAAGCGGGTCCCCTTGCCTTCCGCCGGCCGGAAGCGGGCCATCATCCGCCGCGCCTGGAAGTCTCCGCAGTTGGAGCAGCTGGAGATCTCGCGATAGGCCTCCTGCCCCGGCAGCCAGACTTCAAGGTCGTAGGTCTTGCGCGCACCGAAGCCGGTGTCGCCGCTGCAAAGCACGACCTTGCGGTAGTGCAGGCCGAGGCGCTGCAGCACGGCCTCGGCGCAGGCGGTCATGCGCTCGTGCTCCTCGGCGGAGTGGTCTGGATGGGCGATGGAGACCAGCTCGACCTTCTCGAACTGGTGCTGGCGCAGCATGCCGCGGGTGTCCTTGCCGGCCGCGCCGGCCTCGGAACGAAAGCAGGGCGTGAAGGCGGTGAAGCGCAGCGGCAGCTGCCCCTCGTCGTAGATCTCACCGGCCGCCAGATTGGTCAGCGGCACCTCGGCGGTCGGGATCAGCCAGAAGTCGTCGGTTGTGCGGAACTGGTCCTCGGCGAACTTCGGCAGCTGCCCCGTGCCGTAGAGCACGTGGTCGCGCACCAGGTAGGGCGGCATGACCTCGGTGTAGCCGAACTCCTCGGTATGGATGTCCAGCATGTATTGGGCGAGCGCCCGGTGCAGGCGCGCCAGCGCGCCCTTGAGGACCACGAAGCGCGAGCCCGAGAGCTTGGCGGCCGTGGCGAAGTCCATGCCGCCGAGGGCCTCGCCCAGCTCGAAGTGCTGCTTAACGGGAAAGTTGCGCACGGGCTTCTCGCCCCAGACCGCAACCTCCCGGTTGGCGCTTTCGTCGGCGCCCTCGGGCACCTCGGCGTCGAGGAGGTTGGGCAGCATGGCGAGCAGGGAGTTCAGGTCCTCGCCGAGCTGCCGCTCGCGCGCCTCGCCCTCTCCGATGCGGTCCTTGAGGCCGGCGATCTCGGCGATCAAACCCTCGGCGTCGCTGCCCTGGGCCTTCAGCTTGCCGATCTCCTTGGAGGCCGCGTTGCGCCGGTTCTGCAGGTCCTGCAGCTCGGTCTGGGTGGCGCGGCGGTTGGAATCGAGCTCCAGGATCGCGGCCGACTGGGCTGGCAGACCCCGGCGGCCGAGCGCCTTGTCGAAATCCTCGGGATTCTCGCGGATCGACCTGAGGTCGTGCATGGAAGCGTCCGAATCGGGGCTGCGCCAGGTAACCGCGCCGTTTATAGGGCGCTTCGGCCCCCGGCGTCTAGACGCTAGCCTCCGGACAGCTCCCTGCGAGAGCTAGTCGGAGAGCGCTTCGGCTTCTTCGGCCGCTTCCTGCTCCTTGCGCTTCTTCTCGACCAGCTTGGCCATCTGGATCGAGACTTCGTAGAGCAGGATGATCGGGATCGCGAGCGAGATCTGGCTGATCGGATCCGGCGGCGTGAAGATCGCCGCCACGATGAAGACCCCGACGATGGCGTACTTGCGCTTGGCCGCCATGCCCTGCGAGGTCGCCAGGCCGACACGGGCCAGCAGGGTCATGATCACCGGCAGCTGGAAGCAGAGTCCGAAGGCGAAGATCAGGGTCATGACCAGCGAGAGGTACTCGTTGACCTTGGCCTCCAGCTCGATCGGCAAGACCCCGTCGCCGCCGGCCTGCTGGAAGGACAGGAAGAACTGCCAGGCCAGCGGCATGATCACGAAGTAGACCAGGGCGCCGCCGATGAAGAACAGCACCGGGGTCGCGATCAGGAAGGGCGCGAAGGCGTGCTTCTCGTTGCGGTACAGCCCCGGCGCGACGAAGAGCCAGAGCTGGCCGAGGAAGACCGGGCAGGAGATGAAGGCGCCGAAGAAGAAGGCGACCTTCACGTGGGTGAAGAAGACCTCGGTCAGATCGGTGTAAATCAGCCGGGGATCGCTCTGGACCCCGCTCTCCAGCAGGATCTTGGCGAGGGGATCGACCAGGATGTTGTAGAGGTCCTGGGCGAAGTAGAAACAGATCAGGAAGGCGACGAAGAGCCCGATGACGCTGTAAAGCAGGCGCTGGCGCAGCTCGATCAGGTGATCGAGCAGCGGCATCTTGTGGGCGTCGCTGGCGTCGGCCATGGTCTAGGCGCTCTGCTTGCGGGACTTTCCGGCCGCCTTCGGGGCCTCGGCGGGGGTCGCCTCGGGCGGCGTGATCGAATGGGGCGGCGCCGGCTGGGCCGGCTGCTCGATCACCGTGGCGCCCTTGTCCCCGGCCTCTTCGACCGTCGCGCCGGCGGCGTCCGCCCCGGTCTCTTCCTCGCGGAACTCCGGCGGCACCTCGTCCTCGCCCTTGGCGGCCCGGCGGGCGGCGGAGTCGAGCTCGGCCATCTCCTCCTTGACGCTGCCGGTCGGATCGATGCTGTTCTCGATCTCCTTGCCGATGTCCAGGTGCCGGGCGGATTCCATGGTCTTGCGCGCCTCGTCCAGCTCCGCCTCGCGGACCATGTCGTCGACGCTGGTCTGGAACTCGCGGGCCATGGAACGCGCCTTGCGGACCCACTTGCCGATCGTGCGCAGGACCTCGGGCAACTCCCGAGGGCCGACGACGATCAGCGCCACCAGGGCGACGACCGCGAGTTCGGACCAACCCAGATCAAACACGGCGGTGCCTCAAGAACTTCGCCGGCCTGCGCCGCCTCGCGCGCAGCCGGCTTTGGGCTCAGCCCTCCGCAGCCTTCTTGGGCTGCTCCTCCCCCTCGGCCGTGACGCTGGCAGAGGCCGAGGCCTCCTGCTCGATCGCCTTGTTGTCATCGCCGCCTGCCGCCTTTTTCTTATCTTCTTCCTTAAGGCCTTTCCTGAAGGCGTTGATTCCCTGGCCCATATCGCGCATCAGCTTTGGGATCTTGCCGCCCCCGCCGAAGAGCAGGAGGACAACCGCCAGGACGATCAGCCAATGCCAGATGCTAAAGGTCCCCATGGGGGTTCTCCCTCGAAATCCATTGGTCTTCCCAGTTGGCCGGGACTATCGCAGAAAGCCCTGGCAGCCGCAATCCATGTCTGGCCGCCCGCCCGAGCTCAGCGGGCCTTCAGGAAGACGAAGGTCTGGCTGGGATCCAGGTGAATTCCCATGGCCTGGTCCTCGGCCGGCAGAAAGCGCCCCGGCACCCGGGCGTGGAGGTGCAGGTCGGACCCGCTGCGCCCCGGCAGGCTGAGATGGATCAGGCTGCTGCGGCCCAGCACCCGGGCCGCCAGGACCCGGGCCACGCCGCCCGCGCCGGCCGTCCCGCCGCCGGCGCTTCCCGGCCGGGGGTCCAGGCGCAGGGCCTCCGGCCGGATCAGGATCTCGACCTCGGCCCCCTCGGGCAGGTCCGGCGCGCAGATCTGACCCAGGGGCGTCGGCACGTGGCCGGCCTCGATGCGGCCCTGCAGCCGGTTCACCTCGCCGAAGAAGCTGGCCACGAAGGCATCTCGCGGCGCGAAGTAGAGCTCGCCCGGCGTGCCGTGCTGGACCGCGGCACCCTCGCGCATCAGGACCACGGTATCGGCCATGAACATGGCCTCCTCGGGGTCGTGGGTCACCATCAGGGTCGCGGTTCCGCTCTCCTTGAGGACGTGCAGGGTGTCGTCGCGGATCTGGTGGCGCAGGCTGGAATCCAGGCCCGAGAAGGGCTCGTCCAGAAGCATGACCCGGGGCTTCGGCGCCAGCGCCCGGGCCAGGGCGACCCGCTGCTGCTGCCCGCCCGAGAGCGTGTGCGGGTAGGCGCTCGCGCGTGCCGCCATACCGACCTGCTCGAGCACCTCGAGGGCGCGCCCGCGCCGCGCCTCGGACGCCAGGTCACGCAGGCCGAAGGCGACGTTGTCGAGCACGGACAGGTGCGGAAACAGAGAGTAGTCCTGGAACACCAGGCCGACGCTGCGGGCCTCCGGCGGCAGGTCCTGATTGCCGTCGGCGATCACCCGGCCGTCCATCAGGACCCGCCCCTTCTGCAGCCGCTCGAGCCCGGCGGCGACCCTGAGCGCCGTGGTCTTGCCGCAGCCCGAAGGGCCGAGCAGGCACACCAGCTTGCCCTCGCCCACGGTCAGGCTGAGATCGTCGACCGCCAGCACCTCGTCGAAGGCGTGGCAGATGTGCTCCAAGGCGAGCGCGTCCATATCCCTTCCACCCCGGTCCCGCCTGGTCGGCCGGCCCGGTCCCGCCGCGCACCAGGTCCTGCCGCGCGCGGCCCGCCAAGGTATTGCGAGCAATTCTCAAATGCAACAACCGGCTTGGCCGGCTTCATGGCGTCGCCCTTCGGGGCTTTCCAGCGCCGGGAGCAGGCCCGGCGGGTCAGGCCTCGACCTGACGCAGCCGGCCCACTTGAGAGGCCTCTTCCTCTTTCCCCTCGGCCGTCGTGTCCCCGGTCGTTTCTCCGACCTCCGCTGGCGTCTCTTCGGCCGGGTCCTCGTCGAGGCCCGCCTCCAGGGCGGCGGCCTCCGCGTGGTCCAGCTCGTCTTCGTCCTCGTCTTCGGCCAGGGGCTCGGTGTCCTGAGCATCCGCCAGGTCGGTCAGGGTGCCGCGGCTCGACAGGGCGGAGAGTGCCGGCCGCTTGTCCAGGAGGCCGGCCGCGGCGAGCTCGTCCAGGCCCGGCAGGTCGTCCAGCTGGGCCAGGCCGAAGTGGTCGAGGAAGGCCTGGCTGGTGCCCCAGGTGACCGGACGCCCCGGCGTCCGGCGCCGGCCTCTGGGCCGGATCCAGCCCGCCTCGAGCAGCACGTCGAGGGTCCCCTTGGACAGGCCAACGCCGCGGATTTCCTCGATCTCGGCACGGGTCACCGGCTGGTGGTAGGCGACCACCGCCAGGGTCTCGATCGCGGCCCGAGACAGCTTGCGCTGGACCTCCTGCTCCCGGCGCATCAGCGGCGCCAGGTCGGGCGCCGAACGGAAGGCCCAGGCCTTGCCAACCTGGACGAGGTTGACGCCCCGGGGGCGGTAGTGCTCGGCGAGCTGGCCGACGATCGCCGAGACATCGGTCCCCTCCGGCAGGAAGCGGGCCAGCTCGGTCTCGCTGACCGGGGCCGCGGAGGCGAAGAGAATCGCCTCCAGCAAGCGCAGGTGATCGGCGCCCTCGGTCACGGCTGCTCCTCCTTGTGACGCAGTAGTATCGGGCCGAAGGTTCCGTCCTGCCGGATCTCCAGGCGGCCGGTCCGGCAAAGCTCCAGGCTGGCGGCGAAGGTCGCGGCAATGGCCGAGCGGGTCAGCAGCGCCCCGGAGAGGTCCGGCGGCAGGAAGCTGTGCAGGGTGCGCCATTCGGGAATGCTGCCGAAGAGCGCCGTCAGCCGTTCCATCGCCTCGTCGACGGAATAGAGCTCCGTAGCCTGGATCCGCAGGTTGGTCACCTTGCCGCCCCGCGAGCGCTGGCTGCCGTAGGCCTTCAGCAGGTCGTAGAGCGTCGCGCTGAACACGGTGATGCGGTCGGTGCGCAGGCGCTCCGGCGCGCCCCGGGCGAAAAAGTCGCGGCCGAGCTGAGCCCGGGTCATCAGCCGCTCGCCGGAGTTCCGCATCGCTTCCAGGCGCTGCAGCTGGTACCGCAGGGCCGCCGCCATCTGTGGACCGCTGGGCTCCTCGCCTTCCGGCTCGCTGGGCAGCAGCAGCTTGGACTTCAGGTAGGCCAGCCAGGCCGCCATGACCAGGTAGTCGGCGGCCAGCTCCAGGCGCAGCTGGCGGGCCCGGCGCACGAACTCGAGGTACTGCTCGGCCAGCTGCAGGATCGAGATGTTGGTCAGGTCGACCTTCTGGTCCCGGGCCAGGTCCAGCAGCACGTCGATCGGGCCGCCGTAGCCGTCCAGATCCAGGACGAAGTCGCGCTGCCGGTCGCGCTCCGGCGCTTCGAACTCGAGAATCTCCGCTGAGGTCACCTGGCTGTTTCCCTGCCGCGACTCCGCCTAATGCGGCAATGATACAGAAGCCGGGCCGCTGTCACCATCTTCAGGCCCGGCGCGTCTCTTCCGCCCCGCGGGCCGGGTTTCAGCCCGCGAGCAGCCGCTCCAGGCGCTGCGACAGCGCCGCGAACTCCGCGATCGGCGGCGCCGTGCCCAGTCCCGCGCGGCCGCGGGCGAGCCGGGCCTCCGCCGCCGGGCTCAGCGGCGAAACCGCCGCCGCGACGGCCTCCATCTCGGCCCGCTCGCCGTTGCAGTGCAGCGCCACGTCGCAGCCGGCCGCCAGCGCGGCGCGGGCGCGCTCGCCCAGGCCGCCGCTCAGCGCCTTCATGGAGAGGTCGTCGGACAGCAGCAGGCCGTCGAAGCCGATCTCGCCGCGGATGATCTCGGCGATCACCTTCGGCGAGGTGGTTGCCGGCCGCTCCGGGTCGATCGCGCCGTAGACGATGTGCGCGGTCATGCCCCAGGGCGCCTCAGCCAGCGCCTTGAAGGGCAAGAAGTCGCTGTCGCGCAGGACCGCCAGCGGCGCGTCCACCTGCGGCAGCGCCTCGTGGCTGTCGACGCGGGCCCGGCCGTGACCGGGGATATGCTTGATCACCGGGGTCACGCCGGCCGCCGACAGGCCCCTGCAGACCGCCCGGCCCAGGGCGATGACCTGCTCCGGATCGCTGCCCAGGGCGCGGTCGCCGATGATCCCGTGGCCCTCCGGCAGGCGCAGGTCCAGGAGCGGCAGGCAATCGACGTCGATACCGAGCGCCCGCAATTCCAGGGCGAGCAGCCTTGCGTTGACCTCGGCTGCCTCGCAGGCGCTTGCCAGGTCGCGCCGGGCGAGGTCGTCGAAGACTCCCGCCGCCGGCGCCGCGCGCCAGGCCGGGGGCTTGAGCCGGGTCACCCGGCCGCCCTCCTGGTCGATCAGCACCGGCGCATCTTCCCGCCCGACCGTCGCCCGCAGCGCCGCGACCAGGGCGCGCAGTTGCTCCGGATCGACGCAGTTGCGGGCGAAGAGGACGAAGCCGAGGGGATCGGCCGCGGCGAAGAAGCCGCGCTCCCAGTCGGTGAGCGCCGGCCCTTCGCAGCCGTAGATCACGGCCTGAGCGGTCATGGACGGGGCGACTCCAGATGTTTCGGACGGCGTCCCGGGCCTGGCCCCGGTCTCACCGCTTGATGACGATGCAAGCCTGCTCGGCGTTCTTCAGGAAGGCGCACATCTCCTCGGCCGTGCCCCGGTTCGGCAGCGGGCCGGCCTGGATTCGATGGAAGGTGCCGCGGCCCTCCAGGGTCACGGTCTGAACCGCCAGTTCCATGTCGCCCAGGAAATCGGGAAAGGCCTTCTGCAGGCGCGCCCATTCCTTCGGCACGCCCTCCCGGTTGCTCAGCGAGCCGAGCTGGATGTAGATCCCGGCCTCGCCGGCCGCGGGGGCCGGCTCGGCGGCGGGCGGCAGGGCGGCCTGCTGGCTCTCCGCCGGCGCGGGCGGCTCGGCCGCCTCCGGCTCGGGCGCAGCGGTTTCGACAGGCGCCGGGGCCTCTGGCGCCGGGGCGGTTGCCGCCGGGCCGGACGCGGTCGGAGCCGCGGGCGCTTCCGGCGCCTCGCTTGCGCCGGGGCCGCCGGTGATCTCCGCCGGCGCCGCCGCGGGAACCTCTGCGACCTCCGCCGGAGCGGCGGGTTCCGAGACCGCCGGCGCGCCGGCGCCCGGCACCACGCTGGCGGCCGTCGTGTCCTCGGCCGCCGTCGAAGGCGGGGTTTCGGCCGGCACCGCGGGCGCGGCGCCGAGGTTCGCGGTATCCTGGGTCGCCTGCGGCAGCGGCTCCGGTGTCTCGGGCGGCGGCAGAAGCTGCTCCGGTTCGCGGCCCGCCCCTTCACCGCCCTGGTTCAGCACCTGCAGGTCCTGGTGCGGCACCTGCAGGCCGCCGGGTTCATCCGGGCGCACCTTGTCGGGCTGCGGCTCGGCCTGGATCACGGGAACTTCGCCGCTGTCCTCGCCGCCCAGGAAATCCATCGCCAGGGGCACCACCAGGGCCAGGCAGGCGAGGACCAGCAGGCCGATCAAAAGGTGCAGAAGGCGGAACTTGGGCCGCGTGACGGATTTGACCTCCGGCTCTCCGTCCTCGCCGCTGTCCTGCTCGTCGCCGAAGAGCCGCGCGATCTCCTCCTCGTTCTCCGGAGTCCGCTGCGGCGAGTCCTCCTCGCTGACGTGGCGCAGCGCGCGTGCCAGGGCCAGGCGCTCGTCCTCAGGAATCGATTCCGATGGCATCAGCGTAACTCCTCAACCGGCTCTACGCCCATGATCTGCAGTCCCGACGCGATCACCGAGGCGACGGCCTGGACCAGCGCCAAGCGGGCGGCCGTCAGCTCGCTGTCGGCCGCGAGCAGGAAGCGCAACTGGGCATTGTCGTTGCCCCTGTTCCAGTGGCTGTGGAACGCGGCAGCCAAGTCGTAAAGGTAGAAAGCGATCCGGTGCGGCTCGAAGGATTCGGCTGCGCCTTCCACGATTCTCGGCCAGCTGGTCAGCTGCTTGATCAAACCAAGCTCGCCCGAGTCGGTCAAGCGATGCAGGGGACCGGCCGCCAGCGCGCCCCGGTCGAGGTCGATATCGGCAAACTCGGCCTTCGCGCTGCGTAAGACCGAACAGCAGCGCGCGTGCGCGTAATGAACATAGAAGACAGGGTTCTCGCGGCTCTGCTCCAAGACCTGTTCCAGGTCGAAGTCCAGCGGCGCGTCGTTGCGCCGGGTCAGCATGATGAAGCGCACGACGCCCCTGCCGACCTCGTCGATGACCTCCTTCAGGGTCACGAAGCTGCCAGCCCGCTTCGACATCCGCACCGGCTTGCCGCCGCGCAGCAGGGTGACCAGCTGGCAGAGCCGGATGTCGAGCACGGCCTGACCCTGGGTCAGGGCCGCCACACCCGCCTTGAGGCGCTTGACATGGCCGGTGTGGTCGGCGCCGAAGACATCGACCATGACGGTGAAGCCGCGGCGGAACTTGTCCAGGTGGTAGGCCATGTCCGGGGCGAAGTAGGTCCAGGAGCCGTCGGACTTCTTCATCGGCCGGTCGACGTCGTCGCCGAACTCCGTGGCCTTGAAGAGGGTCAGGGGCACCGGCTCCCAGTCCTCGACCGGCTTGCCCTTTGGCGGCTCCAGGGTGCCGGTGTAGATCAGGCCCTTGGACTCGAGGATCTGATAGGCCTCCTCAACGCGCCCGGCCTCCACCAAGCCGCGCTCGGAGGTGAAGACCTCCTGCTCGACCCCCAGGTCCCGCAGGTCGCCGCGGATCAGGTCCATCATCGCCGCGGTGGCGAAGTCGCGAATGGGCGCCAGCCACGCGGCCTCCTCGACGCCGAGCCACTTGTCGCCGTCGCGGGCGGCCAGGTCCCGGCCGACCGGCTTCAGGTAGTCGCCGGGATAGCCGTCCTCGGGAAACGCGCCGATGTCCTCGCCCAGGGCCTCGCGGTAGCGCAGGTGGACCGAGCGCGCCAGGACGTCGACCTGGGCGCCGGCGTCGTTGATGTAGTACTCGCGGGTGACGTCGTAGCCGACCTTCTCCAGCAGGGCCGCTAGGGCATCGCCGATCACGGCGCCGCGCGCATGGGCGATGTGCAGCGGCCCGGTCGGATTGGTCGAGACATACTCGACGTTGACCTTCTCGGCACCGCCCAGGTCGGCGTCGCCGTAGGCGGTGCCGGCGTTCAGCACATCGATCAGGCGGTCGCGCAGGTAGTCCTCGGTCAGGCGCAGGTTGATGAAGCCGGGCCCCGCGACCTCGACCGCGCGCACCGCTTCCTGGCCCTCCAGCCGCGCCGCCAGGAGCGCGGCGAGGTCGCGCGGCTTCATGCCCGCGGGCTTGGCCAGGACCATGGCCGCGTTGGTCGCCAGGTCGCCGTGGCTCTCCTCGCGCGGCGGCTCGACCGTGACCCGCGCGGTGTCGAGCCCGGGCGGCAGCTTGCCGGCTTCGGAGAGGGCCTCGACCTCGGCGGCGATGAGGTCCTTGAAGGTGCGGAAGAGGTTCATTCAGCTGCGGGCGTAGGCGTCGAAAAGGCGGCGGTGCTCGTCCAGGGCATAGCGGTCGGTCATGCCGGCGATATAGTCGGCGACCAGACGCGCGGTCTCGGCCGATCCTGGGCGGCCGGCGCCGGCCCGCCATTCGTTGGGCAGGCAGCGCGGCTCGCCCAGGTAGAGCTCGAAGAGCTCGGTCACGACGCGGCGGGCCTTGGTGATCATCCGGTTCACCCGGTAGTGGCGGTACATACGCTCGAAGAGGAAGGCCTTGAGGCCGCGGTTCTTTTCCCGCATCGCCTCGGAGAAGGCAACCACCGGATGATCGAGGGCCCGGACCTCATCGGCGCTCTGCGGCACCGCCGCGGCCAGGCGACGGCGGGTCTCGGCCAGCAGGTCGTTGACCATGGCGTTGATCACCCGGCGGACGCATTCGTGGGTCAGGCGCCCTGGCTCCAGGTCGCCGAGCTCGTCGCGCACGTCCTGGAGGCTCGGCCCGACCAGGGGCACCTCGGCCAGGTCCGCCGGGGTGAAGAGCCCGGCCCGCAAGCCGTCGTCGATGTCGTGGTTGTTGTAGGCGATGTCGTCGGCCAGGGCCGCGACCTGGGCCTCGGGCCCGGCGAAGCTGGTCAGCTCCAGGTCGAAGTCGTGGCTGAAGGCGCGGATCGATTCGGGCAGGCCGCGGGCGCCGGCCAAGGCCCCGTCCAGCGGCCCGTTGTGCTTGACCGTGCCCTCCAGGGTCTCCCAGGTCAGGTTGAGGCCGTCGAAGGCGGCGTAGCGCTGCTCCAGCCTGGTCAGGATTCGGAAGGTCTGCTCGTTGTGATCGAAGCCGCCGAAGGGCGCCATGGCCTCGTGCAGGGCGTCCTCGCCGGCATGGCCGAAGGGGGTGTGGCCCAGGTCATGGGCCAGGGCCAGGGCCTCGGCCAAGTCCTCGTTCAGGCCCAGGGAGCGGCTGATCGAGCGGGCGATCTGGGCGACCTCCAGGGAATGGGTCAGTCGGGTGCGGTAATAGTCGCCCTCGTGGAAGATGAAGACCTGGGTCTTGTACTGCAGCCGCCGGAAGGCCCCGGAATGGATGATCCGGTCGCGGTCGCGCTGGTGCACCGAGCGGGTCGGCGACTCCGGCTCCGCGTGGCGGCGGCCCCGGCTTGCCGCCGGATGGCTGGCGTAGGGCGCGAGGGCGGGCTTTGCGGGCGCGGACATCCTGGAGCCCCTCTTACCCCCGGCCTTCCGGCTTGGCAACGGCAAAGCCCCGGAATCCCGGGGTATCGGGCCGCGGCTCGGTGATTTGAATTCCTGGGGAATCTGCTTACATTTTTGGAGTAGACTGGAGGCGAAGGCTGAGGAGAAGAAGATGGACGGCGGGCCCCAGATGGCCGAGAGCGCGGGACTGACGCTGAGCGCGAGCGCGGCTAAGCGGATCCTGGAGTTGATCGAAGCCGAGACCGAGCCGGACCTGATGCTGCGGATCGCGGTCTCCGGCGGCGGCTGCTCCGGTTTCCAGTACGGCTTCAGCTTCGACGATGCGGTCCAGGCCGACGACCTGACCTTCGAGCGCGACGGCGCCAGGATCGTGATCGACGAGGTCTCCCTGCAGCTGCTCGAGGGCTCCGAGGTCGATTTCGTCGAGGACCTCATGGGCGCCTATTTCCAGATCAACAACCCCAAGGCAACCTCCTCCTGCGGCTGCGGCTCCTCCTTCGCGGTCTGACGCCGCCGATGCCGGCGCTTTTCGATCCGCCGATCCGGCGAAGGGTGCTAGAAGAACGGGCCCGCGGCTTCGCGGGCCTTCGCGTTTTCTCCCCGCGCTAGGTCGAAGCTTCGGAACAACGGACATGGTCAAGATCGCCAGCTGGAACGTCAACTCGATCAAGGCGCGTCTGCCCAACGTCCTGGAGTGGCTGGAGGCGGCCAAGCCCGATATCGCCCTGCTTCAGGAGACCAAGTGCCTGGCCGAGAACTTCCCCCGGCTGGAGATCGAGGCGGCCGGCTACAAGGCCGCGGTGGTCGGGCAGAAGAGCTACAACGGGGTCGCGATCCTGGCCCGGCAGGCGCCCGAGGTGCTGCTGGAGCGCTTGCCCGGCGACGAAGAGGACGAGCAGGCCCGCTACCTGGAGGCCCGGATCGACGGCCTGCGGGTCGCGACCATCTACCTGCCCAACGGCAACCCGGTCGCCAGCGACAAGTTCGGCTACAAGCTCGCCTGGATGGACCGCTTGCGCCGCCGGGTCGATGCGCTACTGCCCCTGGAAGAGCCCTTCGTGCTGGGCGGCGACTACAACGTCATCCCCGAGGATCGGGACTGCTACGACCCCAAGGCCTGGGCCGGCGATGCCCTATTCCAGCCGCAGAGCCGCGCCGCCTTCCGGACGATCCAGAACCTCGGCCTGACCGAGGCCTTCCGGGCCCTGCACCAGGAGAGCGGTGCCTACACCTTCTGGGACTACCAGGCCGGCGCCTGGGACCAGGGTCACGGCATCCGAATCGACCACCTGCTGCTCTCGCCCCAGGCCGCCGACCGCCTGCAGGCCTGCGAGATCGACCGCGCGCCGCGCGGCAAGCCCAAGGCCTCGGACCACACGCCGATCTGGTGCGAGCTTTCGGGATGAGCGGCGCTTTGCCGGTCAAGCCCTGTGCGAGAGGGCCCGCGGGATGACCTTCTTCCCCCTGGGCGACAAGAACCCGCGGGTCCTGGTGCCGCGGCCCTGGGTCACCTGGGGCATCGCCTTCACCTGCGGCCTGCTCTTCGTCTGGGAGATGCTGATCAACCCGGACGGCTTCGACGGCCGGGTCCTCGACTTCGCCGTCGTCCCCGGCTACGTCTCGGGGATCTTCGAATCCCCGCTGCCCCTGGCGGTGCCGCCCTGGCTGACCCTGGGGACCTCACTGTTCCTGCACGTCGACCTGGTCCACCTGGCGGTCAACGTGCTCTACCTCGTGGTCTTCGGCGACAACATCGAAGACAACATGGGCCACTTCAGGTTCCTGGCCTTCTACCTGGCCTGCGGCATCGCGGCCGGCCTGACCCACGTCTGGGTCGATCCGACCTCGCTGGCGCCGACCCTCGGCGCCAGCGGTGCGATCTCCGGCATCCTCGGCGGCTACCTGCTGCTGCATCCCCGGGCCAAGGTCTGGTTCTTCCCCTCGCCCATCGCGCTGCCGGCCTGGTTCTGGCTCATCGTCTGGGCGGGCTTCCAGTTCTACGCCGCCTACTCGACCGGCTGGTCGGGCAACGGCATCGCCTGGGGCGCCCACATCGGCGGCTTCCTTATCGGCCTGGTCCTGGTCGTGCCGATGCGACGCAAGACCGTGCCGCTCTTCGGACCGGCGGAGGTGCCGAGCGGGGTGACCCTGGCCAACCGGCCGCGCGACGGCGACCCGGACGGGTCGGCCTGACGGCGGGATCGCCTCAGCCCCGGTCGCTCGACCTTGGCATGCGGCGGATCTCGGGGCGCAGGTTCCGGTAGTCGAACTCGCCGTGATCGACCGGGTTCGGCCCGGGCGCGGCCACCACCAGCACCTCCTCGGCGATCGGCTGGAAGTCGGCCCGGAAATGCACCGAGCTTTTGAGGACCAGTATCTTCTCGGCGGTCGGCTCGACCCCGAGGTGGCGGAACATCGACTGGTCGGCGGCCTGAACCTTGCGCGACCCCAAGATCACCCGCACCCCGCCGAGAGACAGCAGCGCCATCGGTCCGAGCCGCATCCGCGCGCCCTTGTAGAAGGGCCCGGTGCCGGTGAAGCGGCCGTCGCCCAGGCGCTCGACCTTGAAGGTCGCGTGAAAGGGCTCGTGCCCCGCCTGGCCCGAATGGGCGCCGATCCCCATGGTGATCTCGGCGCCCAGCCCGGCCTCGTGGGCGACCTTGGCCGAGGCCGGGTCGAAGAGAATCGCGAGGGCCGCGCCTTCGGCGCGCTGCCGCACCAGCTCCTCGAGCAGGAAGACGGTATCGGACTCGCCGCCGGCACCCGGATTGTCCTGGGTGTCGGCCAGGACCACGGGCCGTCCGGCCTCGCGCGCCTTGGCGATGGCGTGGGCCACGGCCTCCCGGGGCTTCCAGACTTCGGGCAGGAACTGCGCTTCGCGCGCCTGCACGAAGCCGTCGAGGCGCTCGGCCGCGGCATCCGCCTCGGCGCCGTAGGCGACCAGCGAGGGTCCCGCGTGGTGGATGTCCGCCGGCGCGAACCCGCAGCAGAAGGACAGCAACCGGTCATCGCCCGCTTCCAGCTCCGCCAGGGTCTCGTAGACCCCCTTGGCCGGATCGGTGAGCGTACAACCCTGGGTGATCGGCAGCAGAAAGGGGATCTGGCGGTAGGCCTTGGCCGGCTTGCGGCCGCGCCTCAGGATGCCCGTGAGCTGGCGTGCCGCCCGGGCGCCGGTCTCGGCCATGTCGACGTGCGGATAGGTACGGTAGGCGACCAGGCTATCCGAATGCGCGACCATCGCCGGGGTCACGTTGGCGTGGAGGTCGAGGCTGGTCACCACCGGCAGCTCGGCGCCCACCCGGGCGCGCAGGCGCCGCAGGATCTCGCCCTCGCCGTCCTGGAAGTGCTCGCTCACCATGGCGCCGTGCAGGTCCAGGTAAACCGCGTCGACCCCGCCGGCCCGCGCCAGTTCCTCGAAGATCTGGCCGGTGATGCGCTCGAAGGCCTCCTCGGTCACCTCGGCCGAGGGCGAGGCGGCGGCCCAGGCCAGCGGCACGAGCTGGTGGCCGAGGCTGCGCGCCTCATCGACGAAGCCGGAAATCGGCAGATTGATTCCCGCCACCGCCGGGAACAGCGGGTCGCCCCGGCTCAGCGCCGGCCAGCCGCTGCCGGCCGCGAACTCCTCGAAGCTCGCCTTGGAGGGCGAGAAGGTGTTGGTCTCGTGCTGAAAGCCGCCGACGGCGATACGCGCCACGCGTGTGTCTCCCTGGTATGCCAGGGAGTCTGTCGCACGAAACGCCCGGCGCCGTCCAGAGCGGCGTCGCTCCGGAGCCTAGTCGAAGCTCTGCGGCTGCGCCGGGAAGATCAGACCGACCCGGCGGTCGAAGGACGCCAGATCCTCGCCCTGCAGGCGGTTGCGGGCGACGAAGAGCGTGTAGCCGCCGATCAGGCGATCTTCATAGACCACCATCCAGTCCGAGATCCGGTTTAGGGGAACCGAGATCGGATCGCCGAGCGACCAGGACGGCAGGTTCACCGGCGTGTTGCCCAGGGCGCCGTGCACCTGCCCGTCACCGAAGCGGATGTCGCTCAGCCAGATGTGCTCGACCTGGCCGTCCTCCTCCACCGGCACCTTGACGGAGGCATAGATCCCGGCCGCCTGCAGCTTTGGCAGCCGCTCGACCAGGCCGGGAACGCTGCTGCGCGCCGCCCGGTAGGCCGCCGCCATATCCGGATCGCCGCTCTGGAACATATGCACCTCCGGCTCCCCGTCGCGGCGGACGACGTCCTGCCCCCCGGCAGTGCCGGGAAGCGCCAGGGCGAGAAGCAGGGCCAGAACGGGCAGCACGCGGCCTTTGATCATGGATCGCCTCCGAAATCACGTCGAGAGAGGGGTGCAGAGAGAAACGAGATCGGCAACCTAAGGCCGCAGCCTTTACGTGGCGTTAAGGCCGCGGTCCGAGGCCGCGCCAGCCTTTGCGACCAAGCTCTCGGTCGGGGCCTCAGTCGCCCGGGAGAATCGCGGGCTGTCGCTCGCGCCGCAGCGCGGCGTAGGAGTTCGCCAGGACCGCCCCGACCACGACGGTGCCGCCGAGCAGGGTGGCCGGGCTCGGCACCTCGCCCAGGGCGAGCCAGACCCAGAGCGGCGCCAGGACGACCTGCAGGCGGCCCAGCAGCGCCACCTCGCCGGCCGGCACGTGGCGGGTGCCCAGCGCGATCAGGACGTACTGGAAGCCGAGCTGGACCACCCCGAGCAGCATCGCCAGCCCGAGGTCGTGTGCCGAGATCTCCAGGTCCGGCGCCATGACCCCGCAGCCCAGCATCGCCAGCAGCCCGGCAAGCGCCGCGGCCGGCAGCATGTCGACCCGGCGCCGGGCGCGCAGACAGACCAGGGTGACGCCGTAGCCGACCACTGCGACCACCGCCAAGCCGGCGCCCAGCGGCCCTTCCCCGTCCAGCCCCTCGCCCATCATGACCCCGATGCCCAGCATGGCCAACGCGATGGCGGCCAGGGTCGAAGGCGCCACCCGCTCGCGCAGCGCCAGCCAGGCGATCAGCGCCGCGACGAAGGGCGAGGCGCTGCCGATGAAGACCACCTTGGCGACGCTGGTCTCGATGAGCGCGAAGATGTAGGCGGTGAAGGCGATGGCGAGCGAGCAGGCCGCGATCAGCCCCGGCCGCCCGATCTCCCGGCAGGCCCGCAGGCTGCGCCCGCGATGCCGCCAGACCAGGAACCCCAGGATGAAGACCAGGAAGCTCGCCTGGCGATAGAACTGCAGCTGCCAGCCGTCCGCCTCTTCGACCAGACGCACAAGAATTCCGGCCAAGCTTGTAAAAAAGCTGGCCGAGATGACGCAGGCCAAGCCGAAGACGTGGTGGTCGTCTGGATCCTTTGCGGGACGTTGCACTCTCTTCGACCAGCAGTGCCGCCTCGCCCTTCGACAAGCTCAGGACGAAGACCAAGATCTAGCCTCATACTGAGCCTGTCGAAGCGTGAGCGCGGCGTTCTATGGGTTTCGACGCTCAGATATCCGCGTAGCAGTGGGTCTCCGCCGCGCCGCCCGGATGCGTGACGCAGCCCTTCTGGGCAGAGCCGACGGTCTGGGCGAATTTCCACAGGGCGCCGGACTGGAAGTCGTGCGTGCGGGGCTGCCAGGACTTGCGGCGTTCCTCCAGCTCGGCCTCGGAGAGTTCGACGCCTATGGTCCCGGCCTCGGCGTCGATGGCGATCATGTCGCCGTCCTTCAGCAGGCCGATGGGCCCACCCAAGGCCGCCTCGGGGCCGACGTGGCCGATGCAGAAGCCGCGGGTCGCGCCGGAGAAACGGCCGTCAGTGATCAGCGCCACCTTGCCGCCGGTGCCCTGGCCGTAGAGCGCCGCGGTGGTCGCCAGCATCTCGCGCATGCCCGGGCCGCCCTTCGGCCCCTCGTAGCGAATCACCAGGACCTCGCCTTCCTCGTAGGCGCGCTCCTGCACCGCCCGGAAGGCGTCCTCCTCGCAGTCGAAGCAGCGCGCCGGGCCGCGGAACTGCAGCGATTCCAGGCCGGCGATCTTCACGATCGCGCCTTCGGGCGACAGATTGCCCTTGAGGCCGACCACGCCGCCGGTCGGCGACAGCGGATCGTCGGTCGGGCGTACCACGTCCTGGTCCGTCGGGAAGGCGACGTCGGCGTAGTTCTCGGCGAGCGTCTTGCCGGTGACGGTCATGCAGTCGCCGTGCAGCCAGCCGCCTTCGAGGAGCTGCTGGATGACGATGCCGACGCCGCC